>JGI26253J51717_1000351_pt1 | contig 19457 bp, 20 predicted proteins | sample SaaInlV_100m_DNA_6_FD_51717 | JGI IMG/M metagenome (IMG submission 51717)
CGTCTGATCTTGTCGCTAGTGTCGCTGACATGTTGGGGCGTTAGCCTCCTTTTTTAACTAAGTCGATATCAATAATTACACTGGGCGAAAGCCCAATTACTTACGCTTCTGTCGCTTCTGTTAAACCCCCAGCAGTGGACCGATACCCAATGTCCAAAGCGACATGCTGATGCCGAGCAAGCTCACCGCGGCGACCAGAAGCCAACCAACAAGTGACGACGCCATCAGCATCCCCCTCTCGGGCGGTATGTCGAGTGCAAGTGGAATACCCGTGTAAAGGAGATACATTGCCCAGATGGTTGTCGGAATCAAGACAAGGGCGTTGAGGAAGACATCTGGGAAAAGATGCGCAACGCTCGCGACGGCGAGCGGCTCTCCCACGATCGTGATCAGCGCAACGTGCCGGCCAAACGAGGCATTTGCCCCATAGGTATCTGCCATCCAGCGGCTAATCAGCGCGGTCGTCACAAGACCAAAAAAGAGAATACAAAAATACCCAATACTTATGAGTGCGAGCGCCTCGTTTTCCATAAACAGTGGCTCTGTTGCGCCAAGGCGCCAGCCAAACTGGGACGCGCCAACAAACGAGAACAATGGCGGCAGCAACAACAGCCACAGTGAATATCTGAATAGAATTCGTAACGGTGCGGGATCTTCGGCGACCAGGCGGGCGAACGCTGCTTTTGGCGCATAGAGGGCTTTAAATAGCAGGAATGAATAAATCGAATTGCTCATGCTTCCCCTCTCCCAACTCACCACTAGAGCTAGGAATGGCCAATATGAAACAAGAGTATAGCGAGGACGCCGCCTACCACTTTGATCTAACTCAAGCGCAGCGCACCAATGTCCTCGGAGATGCCGCCTGAGAGGACTATTGAGCTGAATGACTAAAGGACAAACGGGGAAACTCACAGCACCCAAACTAGCGCTGGCGTAATACGGAGATGGCCTCTTACTGGGGCAGAGCGACTTCGAATGTGTATTCGCCGGCGTAGTCAGCATCATCACCCTCGACACGCGTTTTCCACTGCACGGTGTAGTGACCGTTGGTTAGCGCTGGCTGGTAGATTTCGACCATGAGATCGTCGGCGCCCATTGTATGCAAACCGCGAAGGCTATAGTCGCCCGCAGGGCCCGTGAGGGTGAGTTCGCTGTTCTCGACATCGGGAAGCGCGGCGTAAAACAGGCGTAACGTTCGCGGAGTGCGCTCGTTAATTGTCTCGCCAGCACCCGGCTCCGAATTAAGCAGCGGGGTGTAGTCGCTCACGCCTGTGCAGGATGTGAGGACTGGGATAAGGCAAGTAGCAGCAAAAAAGGGAACAATACGATTGAACGATAAGCGATGAAAATTGAACATACACTGCCCTCAATAATTTCGCGCTTGCGGCGGAGTAGTTAGCATGGATGCCTAAGAAAACTTCTTAATGGCTTGCGCGATCGCGCTGCGCTTGTGCAAGCTCTTTGGCGAATTGATCGAGCCTGGCACGTATTTCCGCTTCGTTTAGCGGCGCTGCCTGCGAGCCACTTTTAGCAGTGGTGGGACTGGGAGAACGATCTACTGACGCATCGGCATTGCTGTTCTTTGCACTGTAATTATCAGAATAGGCCTGTGCGCGCTTGTTCATCTCTCGAAAATCCCTCTTGTTAGCCAAAACCTAGCAATTCGTTCGATAACGCAAGATATAGTCTTGCACACTTTGTGTCAAACAATATCTAGACATCACCTCGTCAGAATCAACCCATAAACACCAATTCTCGACGCATGTGTCGCTGTTTATGCAGTATTAACAATTCATTACGCGACTAAATCCCAGAATATCAAAGATAAATACGGGAAATAAAATACAAAGGACACCCAATTAAAATACAAACTCCCCTTATCACCGACCGCGCCACAGCGATCGATTAGGCGATCGATCCGAACAAAGCCAATATCTGGAACGGGTACTATTAAAAGGACACCCAATTTAATTTATAATCACCTATTCGAGCACAAGGTTGCTGCAAACAATTGATGCCCTTAGCCGAAATAGCGGAGAAATTTGAAATTCGAGAAATTAGCGCTGAAATTAGCGCGATCTAGAGGCTTTTTTACATGAAAACACAGCGTTGATTCGTCGCGAACTAAGGATCTCTGGAGAGATGTTTAATGCAGAGAATATCTAGACGGAAGGAAGCCGTAGGAGTGGGTATTACAGAAGCAAGGGCAAGCGCGAAGGCTCTAGCCTAGGTTTCGTAGAGCAGCTTAGCAGCGACGGTGCCGCGAACCCACTTAGTGGTCGAACGCATCACCTCGCCAGATTTAACACGTCGCGCCTGATAGGCGATAAGCGAGTCAGTGCTGCCAGCAGCCAACGCGTAATGCCGGTGGAATTTTGTGACCGCCTGCAGCCAACCATGCCCTTTCATGCCCAGCTGCGACAGCAGCGAGTGACTGCCTAGCGGATTCAGCAATTCGACATCCATCGCCTGCTCGTAACGTAATGCACGCACGCTCGCATCAAGCAGCGCGACGTAGCTCGACCGGTCAATCGGCAACGCATCCTGCGCCCTATTGCCTGGTTCGGCGAGCGGGCGCAGCTGTTTTGGCGCCTTCGATTTTAGTAGATGACGCGCGTTACGGCGTTTAAGCAGCCGCTGCTGCCGGTAGTTCGGTTCTTTTGCGCGTTGTGCCTGACGAACGAGACGTTCTTGGATCGAGGTAAAATCGCTTGCCTCAAGGCTATCGCTAACGCCGGCGCGAATAGGGTTGAGGTCGACATACGCCATACAGGTCACCAACGCCCGCTCGTCGAGAAGCGCCTGGCTCTTGAAGCGGCCCTCCCAAAAACGCCCAGTGCAGTTATCCTCGCGATTCGCAGCACGAGCGATACGCTCATTCAGACAGCGCATAAACCAGCTAATGTCCTGCAGCCGTTCTCGCCACTCAGCTAACGTCTTAGCTTCGAGCTCAACCGCTTTCTTGCTGCTCGAGTTAAGGCGAAGGGTTTCGATTAGCTTGGCATTGCGCGGGAACAGCTTAGTCCACCGGGCGAGCACCTCATCGTCGCTCCAAGAGCGCGCCTTGGCTACATTGACGCCCAATACGAGATGGTAATGATTGCTCATTACCGCGTAAGCACAAACATCAATGGCAAATTGGCTCGCAAGCCATTTCATCCGCTGCACCAGCCAGCCCTTGCGGTGATCAAAGTTCTGACCGGTAAGGGGATCGTCACCACATAAATAAGCACGCCGGACACACCGCGAGATGCAGTGATAGTAAGGCGTATCCTCGAGTGATACCTGTTGGTTGCGGGCACGTGTCACGTACTGTGTTCCGAATTGCTAGACAAAAATAAAACGGGAAATCGATTTTAGAGAGATTAGTGTAGACTTCAAGAACTAAGCTCACTTTGTAAACGCACAGAGAACAATTTATGCGTATCGGTATCGACCTCGGCGGCACCAAAATCGAAGGTATCGTCCTTCGAAATGACGGCGAAATAATCCATAAACTCCGCGTACCCACTCGAGGCGACTACTACGAGATTATCCTCGATGACCTCACTGCGCTGATTCAGTCGCTTCAAGCGCGGTTCAAAGATCGTCTCAGTGTGGGTATCGGCACGCCGGGCTGCCTCTCCAACAATGGCGAAATGAAAAACTGCAATGCGATAGAGCTTAACGGCAAGCGCTTGCTTAATGACGTCGAGGCCAGACTCGGCTATGAGGTTCGCATAGAGAATGACGCCAACTGTTTCGCGCTCTCAGAGGCCTGCTATGGCGCAGCGCAGAAGGCACGTTCAGTTTTCGGCGTTATCGTCGGCACGGGCTGCGGTGGCGGCATCGTAATCGATAAGAAGCTGGTCACAGGGCCCAACAGTATTTCGGGCGAATGGGGCCATAACTGTATGCCGGCCAACGCACGTGCAATGATTTCGGCAGACAGGGAATGCTACTGCGGACGCACCAATTGCATTGAAACATTACTTTCGGGGCGCGGCTTAAGTCAGAGTTATTTTGATGCCACCGGTGAGAAACTGTCCGCCGCCGAAATCGCCGAGCGGGCAAAAGGCAAATTTGCACCTGCGAAAGTGTGTTTGAAGATCTACGCAGACCAACTCGCGCATTGTCTCGCCACGGTGATCAACATGCTCGACCCGGAGGTCATCGTGTTAGGCGGTGGGCTGTCGAATATTGCGTCGCTCTACAGGCGTGTTCCCGCCCTCTTGCGGCCGCATGTATTTAATGACCAGATGCATACGCGCATTGTGGCGCCCACCTTCGGCGATGCAAGCGGCGCTATTGGCGCCGCTTGCCTATGGGAGCACTAGCTCTTTACGCGTCGAACGGATGCCGGAGGATGATTGTTTCTTTCCGATCGGGGCCGGTCGAAATGATATCGACAGGCACCTCGATTGCCGCCTCGATATACCGAATATAGGCGCGGGCGTTTTCAGGCAATTCGTCGAGGCTCTTCGCGCCGACAGTAGACTCGGTCCAACCCGGGAGATCTTCGTAAATCGGCTCGAGCGCTTTGTAGCTGTCTATATCCATCAAGCTACCCGATGCGCTGTCGCCCTGACCTTTATAGCCAACGCACACGCGAATGGTCTTTAAACCATCCAACACATCGAGCTTCGTCAAACAGATACCCGAAACACTGTTAATACGCACAGCGAAGCGCACGGCGGCGGCATCGAACCAGCCGCAGCGTCGATCACGTCCAGTGGTTGCGCCCTTCTCATGTCCGACGCTCGCAAGGTGCGCACCAACCTCATCAAATAATTCGGTTGGGAAAGGCCCAGAGCCGACGCGAGTGGTGTAAGCCTTTGTAATGCCCAAAACATAGTCTAAATACAATGGTCCGTAGCCACTGCCCGTCGCAGTACCACCCGCAGTCGTGTTAGATGAGGTCACGAAAGGATAAGTGCCGTGGTCGATATCGAGCAGCGACCCTTGGGCGCCTTCGAACAAAATATCGGCGCCGGCTTTGCGGCGGCTGTGCAGCAATTCGATTGTGTCGTCGATCAGCGGACGGAGATTTCGTGCGAGCGCTAACTGACTTACAAGCGTCGCCTCGAAGTCGACAGGCTCAACTCCGTAGTAATTCTCGAGCATGAAATTATGGTATTCGGTGAGCTCTTTGAGCTTTTCGGCAAAACGCTCTTCGTTCAGCGTTTCGGCAAGACGAATGCCGCGGCGACCCACTTTGTCTTCGTAAGCAGGGCCAATGCCACGCCCGGTGGTACCTATTTTACCTTCGCCTTTTTTGAGTTCACGCGCCTGGTCGAGGGCAATATGTGAGGGAAGAATGAGCGGACAAGCCCCGCTGATGCGGAGGCGATCGCGGACAAAAATCTGTTTGTCTTCGAGAGCGGTTATTTCTTTGACCAAGGCATCGAGGCTTAATACGACGCCATTACCAATGACACACATCACGCTTTCGCGAAGTATGCCGCTAGGCAATAGATGCAGCACGGTCTTCTCGCCATTGATAACCAGCGTGTGACCGGCGTTATGACCACCTTGAAAACGCACGGCAACCGATGCCTGATCGGTAAGCAGATCGACGATTTTCCCCTTGCCCTCGTCGCCCCACTGCGTTCCTAACACTACAACTGATTTAGCCATGTCGCTCTCTCGTTACCTTGTTCGTTGCATTCGTTGCCCCGCAAAACGCAGAGCGCTACTTACACCAGGCCTCTTCAGGCTGGCTTTTCTATCTATGCTAAATCGGCCTAACTTCCCATCCAGATTCACTTTTCACAATCACACGATCACAGTCTTGTTCGACAATCTGCGCTGCGCTCGCAAGCCCTTCGCTTAAACTCGACACAACGTGTTCGCCCGACGCGCGTAACGCGGCAACCAGCGCAATGAGTTCTGAATCGGTTGAAAGCGGTGCTGCAATACCCGCAGGCTTTGGAAAATCGGCCAATGAGAGTTTCACGAGTGTTTTAAGATCGCTGTCAAAGCCTGACGCCGGTCGCGCGCGACCGAACACTTCACCGATATCGTCATAGCGACCGCCTTTTGCAACGGCCCGCCCATGAACAGGCGTGTAGGCAGCGAAAACGACACCTGTATGATACTGATAACCGCGCAATTCGCAGAGATCGAAACAAAGGCGAACGCCGGGGACACGCGCCTGCACGCCCACAGCGATAGCGGCCAACTCGTCAAGCGGCGCGCGCACCGAAGCCGGCGCAGAGGCAAAGGCCGCTAGCGCTTCGTCGAGAACGTTCTCATCGCCGCTCAATTGCGTCAGTTTAGTGAGCAACTCTCGCAGTGCATCGCTTGCAACTGATGCATTGAGAACCTCTGAAATTTCGTCATAAGCCTTGCGCTGTACCGCGTCGAACAATCTGGCCTCGGTGTCCGCATCGATCTCTGCGGCGTCAACAAGCGCGCGAAAAATTCCAACATGGCCAAGCACATGATGAATATCCGGCACCGAAGCTGCCTCGAGCGTGGCATGCATCAGGCAGATCAATTCGATATCGCATTCGACGCCCGCATGTCCATAGAGCTCGGCGCCTACGCGAATTGGGACGCGTGAAGTCAGCAGCCCACGCGGCTTAGTATGCAGAACACTGTCGGCGTAGCAGAGCCGCACGGGGCCTTCGCGGTTGAGGCAGTGCGCATCAATGCGGGCGGCCTGCGGCGTTATATCCGCGCGGATGCCCATCATGCGCCCACTCAGTTGGTCTGTAATCTTGAACGTGTGAAGGTCAAGATCATGTGACGAACCGACCAACAACGAGTCGAGGAATTCGATTAGCGGCGTAATCACCAACTCATAGCCCCAGGATCCGTAGAGATCGAGCAGTTTTCGCCTCAGCGACTCGAGCTTGTGAGCTTCGCGCGGGAGGATTTCCTCCACGCCATCGGGTAGCAGCCAGCGCTTAGCGGTGGTCATATAGTGATAATTCCTTAACTTAAAGAGCGCGAGTATTTTACGCCAGCCGCGCCTATCAATAAACGGAAGAATCACCGAATCTGCGTATCGTCTCGCTGAACGATGGCTCAGAAACCCAAAAGGCCCAGAAACTCTTGAGCTTCTGGGCCTTTTTTACCTCTTGCCTGCCAACTAGTCAGGCTTAAGTAACTATTTCGCTATATCGCCATCTTTCAAGTATTTGAAATAATCACTTTCTGGATCTAGCAGCATTACGTCGCCTTTGTTGCTAAACGTCTGCCTGTAAGAGTTGATGCTACGGGTGAAAGCAAACCACTCTGGGTCCTTCTGATAGGCCTCGGCGTAAATGTTGGCGGCCATCGCGTCTCCCTGACCGCGGATTTCCTCGGCATCACGGTAGGCTTCGGCTCGGAAAATCGTCGCTTGACGATCGGCGTCGGCCCGAATGCCTATCGCAAGCTCTTCGCCGCGCGAACGCAGCTCTTGGGCTTCACGATTACGCTCTGTGATCATCCGGTCATAGACCGACGATCGGACGTCGTCAGGTATCGATTCGCTTTACCCGCACGTCGATGACTTCTATGCCAATATCGGCAGCCGTGTTTTCATTGAGATCGGCAGTCAGGTCGAGCATAAGTTGATCGCGTTCGCCAGCAACCACTTCTTGGAGGTTGCGTGCGCCGATCTGGTCGCGCAGGCCATCGTTGATGCGCTGCGCAAGCAGACGACCAGCTGTCGCTATTTCGCCGCGAGTCGAGATGTAGAATTGACCTACATCGACAATCCGCCACTTCGCATACGAGTCGACTTCAAGCGCTTTTTGCTCAAGCGTCAAATAACGCTGCCTTGGCGAGTCCTCTGTGAGAATCCGCGCATCGAACTTACGTACGGTGTTTACCAAAGGCATTTTAACGTGCAGACCCGGCTCGATGTCCGCGTTAACGATTTCACCGAATTGCAGCATCACTGCGCGTTCGGTCTGCTTCACTACAAACAGGGAATTGGAGGCAACCGTCACCGCCAACACCAAGATTCCTAACAGTAGAAAATTTCTCATTAGCGTACTCCTCGCGTATTCGTCGGCACGCGGCTGCGATCGATAGAGTTGCTGTTGTTATTCGCCGAAGGCATATACGGCGAGAGCTGCTCGGCTAGCGCACGAAGGTCTTGCGTACTAGACGCGCCACCGAGGCCGCGGCCGTTTTGCTCCATAATCTTGTCGAGAGGTAAGTAGAGCATGTTGTTGCCGCCCTCTACATCGATCATGATTTTAGTGCTTGCCGTCATGACATCTTCGACTGCTTCGATATAAAGACGCTGGCGAGTAACCTCTGGCGCCTTTTGGTATTCAACAAGGAGTTGGTCAAAGCGCGAGGCATTACCTGTCGCCTCTGCAATAACCTCTTCACGGTAGGCGTTAGCCTGCTCGATCTGACGTTGCGATTCACCGCGCGCCTCAGGGATTATCTGATTTGAGTATTGCTGCGCTTGGTTCTGCGCTCGCTGCTCATCTTCTCGGGCACGAATCACGTCGTCGAATGCCGGCCTTACTGCCTGTGGCGGCTGCGCCTGCACAACGTTCACTTGGCTGACGAGAATGCCGGTGTTGTAGTTGTTCATGTAGTCTTGCAAACGCTGCTGAACATCATCAGCCACGCGGTCGCGTCCTGTTGTCAGAATCTGATCCATGAAGTTGCCGCCAACCACGTGACGAATAGCCGACTCGGCTGCGTTGTCCAGACTCCGCTCAGGATCTTGCACCGCGAGCACATACTTAACGGGGTCTTCGATTCGGTATTGAACCGTGACTTCGATATCGATGATGTTTTCATCGGTAGTCAGCATCGCGTTGCTGTCGTATGTCTTGGCATTGAGCTCCGAGATGTTGACCAGTGACACTTCATCAACCATCGGTGGATTCCAATGCAATCCAGGCTGAACCGTCGTGTCGAGCACCTTACCAAAGCGCAGGACGACAGCACGCTCAGCCTGATCGACGATATAGAACCCGCCGAACGCCCAAATCACTGCCGCTACAACCACGAGACCTGCGAGCAAGCCACCGGAGAAGCCGCCGCTGGGGCCAGAGGAGCCGCCGCCTGAGCGCGCGCCGCCGCCACCAAACACGCCGTTAAGCTTTTTGGTTAATGAGCGAATGACCTCATCGATATCGGGAGGGCCTTGTTCTGGCCCTTTACGGCCGCCACCGCCCCAAGGGTCGTTGTCGTTTCCATTGTTGCCGGGTTCGTTCCAAGCCATTGGTTTCTCCATAGCTTTTTATTACGGGATGGACGCGCCACAGGCCCGTCCGGTATTTCTTTCAGTTGATGGTAGCGAATTCGAGACCAATAACCCAGCTTAACCGGACTATTCTGCCCCGCGCCTCACGCCCTCAATAACGACACCACCTAGCAGCTTGATGCGATCGAATTCCTGAAGTGGCATTCGCACGCGCAGAAGGTAGTGGCCATCGTCAGTGATCTCTTCGTTCTCGACATAGTTGGCAGCATACAGTTTACTCCGCAACTTTGCCTCGCTAGGTGCCACACGCAAAAGCTGATCGGACATCTCGCCTGCAAGCAGTTCACTCACCGCCTCTAATAACGTCTCAATGCCCGCTCCGGTTTTAGCCGATACCCACACTCTATAAGGTTTACCGGCACTGTTTCGCTGCAGCTCTGGTTCTCGCCCAGGCAGAAGGTCTATTTTATTAAAGACCTGCAATTGTGGCACTTCTTGCGCGCCGATTTCGCTAAGCACCGATTCGACCTCGCGAATGAATTCCGGATGATAATCATGTGCTGCATCGATTACATGCAGCAGCAAGTCGGCCTGCACCGTCTCTTCGAGCGTCGCACGAAAAGCTTCGACCAATTGATGCGGAGATGGCTAATAAAACCGACCGTGTCGGCCATAATCGCCTGCCCAAAATTCGGCAACTCAACCTTGCGCAACGTCGAATCTAGGGTGGCGAATAGCTGATCTGCCGCATAGGTCTCGGCTTGCGTAAGGCGGTTAAATAAGGACGACTTACCTGCATTGGTATAGCCCACGAGAGAGACGGTGGGCACTTCGGCCCTGCGCCTTGAGCGGCGACCTTGGTCGCGCTGCGTCCGCACCTTAACCAGCGCCTTGTTAATAGATTTGATGCGCTGCGCAATAATGCGTTGGTCCATTTCGAGCTGCGTCTCACCAGCACCGCGCATCCCTATGCCGCCCTTCTGGCGATCGAGGTGAGTCCAGCCGCGCTTTAGTCGACTGCTCATGTGCTGCAGTTGCGCGAGCTCGACCTGCAACTTACCTTCGTAACTGCGAGCGCGCTGCGCGAAGATATCGAGAATCAAACCCGTGCGATCGATAACGCGGCATTTGAGTTCGCGTTCGAGGTTGCGCTCTTGGCTTGGCGAGAGAGAGTGATTAAACAGCACGACTTCGGCTTTATGAGAGGCCACCGCCGCTTGGAGTTCTTCGAGCTTGCCAGAGCCCACAAAATAACTAGGCGAAGGCTGGCGGCGGCTACCGGTAATAATTGCGACCGGCTGCGCGCCTGCAGAAAGTGCGAGTTCTTCGAACTCTACGATGTCATCTGCTTCACGATCATTATCGATCTGCAGGTTAACAAGAAGGGATATCTCTCCCGAGTCGGGGCGATCGAAAAACAATCAAAGTCCTTAGGCCTAAGCCTCGTTGCCGATTTCGTCGCCGTCGATCTCAGCGTCGTCTTCGCCAGAGTTAAGCGCAGGAATCTTGACCATGCGCGCAGGCACGACTGTCGAAATCGCGTGCTTGTAAACCATCTGACTGACGGCGTTCTTTAGCAGAATGACGAATTGATCGAATGACTCAATTTGGCCTTGGAGCTTAATGCCGCTCACAAGGTAGATCGAGACTGGAATCCTTTCCTTGCGCAATACATTCAGGAAGGGGTCTTGCAGTGTTTGTCCTTTAGACATTATTGTTCTCCGTTCGTTCGACAATGCGCTTGCTTCAGCAGCCTTGCATTATTGGATGCTAATTATATGGTGGCAGATACAACAATTTTCAACAGCTTGTGCAAAGAATCGTGAGTGGAGCTAGGCAGCCTATGGAGATCGTCCCAACTGCGTAGCCAAGTAACTTGCCGCTTGGCTAACTGACGCGTGGCGATGATACCCCTATCAACCATCTCCTCATAGCTCAATTCGCCTGCGAGGTGTTGCCACACTTGCTTATAGCCAACGGAACGCATCGAGGGGAGCGAGAGCGAAAGGTCACCCCGCTCGTAAAGCGCACGCACTTCGTCAACTAGCCCATCCTCCAACATCTGAAAAAATCGCGTTTTGATTCTTTCATGCAATACGCCTCGCTCGACCCCTTGGATCGCGCAAAACGTTAAGTCCAGCCCACTTTTATTGCCTTTTAGGCGCTCTGCCGCTTCTTCAGCGTGCAGCGCACTGAGTGTTTTTCCTGAGACACGATATACCTCTAGCGCGCGTTGCAAGCGCTGCGGGTCGTTAGGATGAATCCGCGCGGCAGCCTCAGGGTCGACCTTTTCGAGCTCGGTGTGCACTGCAGCCCATCCCTCGACATGCGCCTGCGCCTCGATTGCAGCGCGCACCTCTGGATCTGCATCTGGCATCGATGCCATCCCATCGCGCAGGAGGCGGAAATACATCATCGTTCCACCCACCAGTAACGGGGTATTGCCGCGCGCTTTTATTTCGCCGATTAAGCGAAGCGCGTCGCGGCGAAAGTCGGCGGCAGAATAGGTCTCCGCAGGATCGAGGAAGCTGAGCAGATGGTGAGGCGCGCGAGCGAGGGTTTTAGCATCTGGTTTTCCTGTGCCTATATCCATGCCGCGATAAATCTGCGCCGAGTCGACGCTGATTATTTCGACCGGATGGTGTGCGAGCAGCTCGATGGCGAGCGCGGTTTTGCCCGATGCCGTCGGGCCCATCAGGCACACAGCGTCTGGCAGCGTGACAGCTCTAGTACTGCCCATCACTGACCACGCAAAAAAAGCTTATCGAGTTGACTTAAGCTTTGATACACCCAGGTTGGCCGCCCATGATTGCACTGGCCGCTGCGCTCGGTAATTTCCATGTCGCGCAGCAGCGCATTCATTTCTGGCACCGAAAGCTGGCGATTCGCGCGCACAGAACCGTGGCATGCCATCGTCGATAAAAGCTCGTCCTGATGCGCCTGCACTCGTTCACTGCTGCCGTATTCGAGCACATCCGATAACACATCACGCACGAGCTGCTCGACATCGGCGTTACGCAAAATAGACGGGATTTGCCGCACAACAAGCGACTCGTCGGCGACGCGTTCGAGGATAAGACCAAGACCCTGAAGCACATGCTGCTGCGACTCGGCGCAATCGGCCTCGGACCTGCTCACTGCAATAGAGATCGGCACAAGCAGCGGCTGCGTTTTGAGCTCTTCGTTTTGACACGCCCTCTTCATGCGTTCATAGGTTATACGCTCGTGCGCTGCGTGCATGTCGACAACAATCAGCCCTTCTTTATTCTGCGCGAGAATGTAAATGCCATGGAGCTGGGCAATGGCAAACCCCAACGGCGGCACCTCTTTGTCGCCATCGATGTCGTTGAGGTCGGCATAGTGCGCAAGCTGATCTCGAACGGCGTTCGGATTGACATAACTACCGCTCGAGCCAAAATTTCCGGCATAGCGAGGCTGGCCTGTCGATTCCGAACCCTCTCCAGCTGAGCCAGAAGCATAGGAGCGCTCGGCCCAGCTCGTCGCCTGCATCGATCCCTGCCCATTTTCTGCTAGCCCAAGGCTGCTTTGCTGCGGCGCGTCAAAACCTTGTTGAAGCCCTGCCCCGGCGTGTGTTTCTGCACCGGGCAATCGATCCTGAGGCTGAATTGCAGCGAGCGCCTTGTGAAGTGAGCTGAATAAAAAATCGTGAACGAGTCGGCTGTCGCGAAAACGCACTTCGTGTTTTGTTGGATGCACATTCACGTCGACGCCTGCAGGGTCCATCTCGAAGTACAAAACATACGCAGGATGACGACCGTGAAAAAGCACATCGCGGTAAGCCTGCTTAACCGCATGCGTGACCAGCTTGTCGCGAATAATACGACCGTTAACGTAAAAATATTGCAGGTCGGCTTGGCTGCGCGAAAAAGTCGGCAGGCTTACCCAACCCCACAGTCGCATGCCCGCCGCCTCGCGCTCAATAAAAACCGAATTCTCAACAAACGCCGGGCCACAAACTAACGCAACGCGTCGCGCTCTTTCGGCTTCGGTGGTCGCGGGTAAGAGTTTATGAATGCCTCGCTGGTTATGGTTAAGCGCAAACATCACATCAAAGCGACTAAGTGCCATTCGCTTCAGGACTTCGTCGATACGTGAAAATTCAGTTTTCTCTGTTTTAAGAAATTTGCGCCGTGCCGGGGTGTTAAAGAACAAGTCGCGAACCTCGACAGTTGTCCCTGCAGGATGCGCAGCTGGCGTTAGCCGCGCTTCCATTTCTTGTCCCTCGGCCTCGACACACCAGGCGGTGTCTTCAATACTGCCTTCGCGCGAGCGCGACGTCATGCTAAGGCGGGAGACCGAGCTGATGCTTGCTAACGCTTCACCCCTGAACCCGAGGCTTGCAATCGACTCTAGGTCATCGAGCTCGACTATTTTACTCGTGGCATGACGGCTCAGCGCGAGCGCAAGATCTTCTTTGTGGATGCCCGCACCGTCATCACGAATGCGCAGCAGTTTAACGCCGCCTTGCTCGACATCTACCTCGAGCCGAGTCGCCCCTGCGTCGAGGCTGTTCTCGAGCAGTTCCTTCACCACCGAAGCGGGACGCTCTACCACCTCACCGGCGGCAATTTGGTTAGCGAGTCGTTGGCTTAGCAGGTTAATGCGATTCATAGAGTCGAGGCCGGCAGTGAGCGTAATTTGGCGGAATAGTAGCGTGTGGTGAGTATACCATTGCCTGCGTTGATTCTGCGCGCACGGACTCGGCGGGCGAATCTAGTCCGGCGAAAAAGACTAGCTAGCTGGGATGCGGAGGACTTGCCCAACCAGAATACGGTCGGCGCGCAGTTCATTTAACCGGCGCAGGTCAGCGAGGCTAACCCGATAGCGAGCGGCAATACCCGACAGTGTCTCCCCGCTCTGGATTTTGTGTTCCCGTGCAGCGGGCTCAACGCCGCCGGGCAGCTTGATCACTTGGCCGATCTGAACGCCATCGCTTTTAAGTGAGTTATGCTTTTTTATCGCAGCCATCGTGGTGCCAAAGCGCTGCGCAATCATCGACAACGAATCTCCGCGCCTCACCGTATAACTGGTGGGTATTACCCCATTTGATTTCTGCCAAGCAACAAGGCTGCCTTCGGGCGGGGCATCATAGAAGTAAGCCATCACTCCTCTGCCGATGCCCTCGGCTAGCTGCTTCTGAAAAGACGAGGTATTGAGACGCTTAGCCTCTTCGGGATTCGTGAGATAGCCTGTTTCAATCAGAATAGACGGGATGTCCGGCGATTTGAGCACCTCGAGCGACGCTTGTTGAACCTTGGTTTTACGCAGCCTTGTAATACCGCCTACTGCGTCGAGGACGCGCGAGCCTGCAATGACGCTCTGCTCCATGCTCCACGCCATTTGCAAAGAAACTAGCGTGAGCGCGACGTCGTCATCCCATGAGCCTAGGCTTAGATCGCTGCCCACTCCGCCAAGCAGATCTGCCGTATTCTCTTTCTGCGCTACTCGCCGCGCATTTTCTCGGTCGGCGCGATCACCCGACAACGCGTAGATCGTTAACCCGCGCGCACGCGACGTCTTATACCAATCGGTGTGCACCGCAACGAACAGATCCGCTCGGCGCTCTCTTGCTATCTCGGGCCGCCGCGACAGCTTTACATAGTAGTCGCCATCGCGAACCATCACCGGCGCATAGCCTGGCATGCGGTCTAAATAGTCGTATAGCGCCCGCGCGATGCGCAAGGTGATGTGCTTCTCTTGCAACTTGCCGTCGTAACCAATGCCCCCAGGGTCTTCGCCGCCGTGGCCAGCAGAAATAGCGACAACGATATCTCTTCTCTCGCCAGACGGGGTGGCCGCGTTTGAGGCCACTCTATTGGTTGCCCTCTCCGGCTTGTCTCGCTCAGACCCGTCTTGCACGGACAAAGCTGTTGCGACTCGTTCATCGCTCGAGTCGTACAGATCGACAACGAGACGATGGCCCTGCTCTGCATTGGGCTCGAGGGTGAAGCTCTTGGGCTGGGTTTTGGTGTTTAGGTCGATAACCACACGCAGCAGACCGCCGTCGCGCGTCGCACTGCGCAGGCCTGTGATGGGGCTGTCTTCAAATTCGATGTCGCCAAGGCGTGTCGCTAAAGAGGAGTCGGCGATGTCGATCACAACCCGTTCTGGAGCGTCGAGGGTAAAGAGCTTGTACTCGACCCCTGCGCTGAGGTCGAACACAAGCCTTGTGTGGTCCGGAGCACGCCAGAGCCTGAGATCGCGAACCTCCGCGGCATAACTCACTGGCGTGGCAGCGGCGGCGCACAGCAAAAGAAGCAACGCGCGACACCTTACTCGCAGCCGCGAGAAACGCGGTCGCACTAGAGCCATAGCATCAATCGGATGCGAAGTGAGCGGTGTCGGTCGAAATGCCATTTACCCTTCCAGACGAGATGAATACACGCGGCCGCCGCAATCGGGCTTTTTACGCGCACAGCAAGGTGCCGTCCTCGATTGTCGGCACTCTCGCCCTATAGAGCGGCAGCTAGCGGCGAATCTTCAGGGTTTCAGATTAGCCGAATAAGGCAGAGAGCATCTCAGAACCACGCTGAGACAGGGCGCTGCAGCGCGCTGTTCTGCCCGCGTCGGTCTCGCTGAGCTCGATTCGTAAATCCGCAGAAGGCGCCCAGCCCGCGCCATGTTCTGCCCACTCTACCAGACAAAGGTTTGGCGATTCGAAGTATTGGTCTGTGCCCAAGTACTCAAATTCCTCTGGGTCGGAAAGCCGATATAGATCAAAGTGGTAAATGTTGCAGTGTGCCAATTCATAAGGTTCGACAAGGGTGTACGTGGGGCTTTTAACCGCCCCTTCGTGGCCATATCCGCGCAAAAATCCTCGGGTTAACGTGGTCTTTCCCGCGCCGAGATCTCCTTGCAGGTGGATAATCCCCCCGACGGTCTCCGCGCCAAGCCCCGCCGCAGGCGCCGTTGCGTGCGCTCTGCGCTGAGTCGATTGAGCGAGTTTATAACCAAAGGCGACGGTGGCTGCCTCATCATCGAGGAATACACTGCGAGTCTCGAACAGCGCGGCGCTGCCGTCGGGACTTGCCTGATTTGAAGACACAGATGAAAGGGTGGTCATGGCGCGCTGCTCTGCCTCGGCTGATCGATAAATAGTAAGAAAGACTAGTTAGGGAGATGAATTGTGAATCGCCAGTCGTATCCAAGCAAGTAGCAGGACGCAGTAAGCGGTGATAAATTCTGCCAGGGCGAGTCGCAATAATCAGGAGAGCCGTGGGCCGACGCCCAACTCTCTACTTGTCGAGGCGCTGTATTAGACGGCGAACCAGTCGGAGAGACGTCTCGAGTTCTTCGATGGGTATGTCTTCCGTATTGCGAATAGCCCAGGGGTCTTGAACCTCGCGCAAGGCGTGATAAGCGCTTTTCCCTTCGTCGGTAAGCAGAACCAGTACCGATCGCTTATGCTTAGGATTTGGCTCATAGGTTATCAGCCCGTCCTGCGCCATCACATCGGTAATGCGTTGCACAGCCTGTCGCGACTGTCCCAGCACACGCGCAATGCCGGGTACCGTGAGGCCTGCCGTAGAGAGGGCAACCACGCCGATTACCTTCCATCGCGCACTTGTCAGTCCAAGGTCTTCCGTCATCGCATCGCCTTCTGCGACGAGCAAGCCGTTGAGGCGAAAAACTGACAACACGAGGTCGAGAAACAGCATTCGCTTTGGAGAATGGCCTACCGTTGAGGCAGCGCCTGCCGAAGGCGCTACCGCCCGAACCGCACCGACTCTCGCTACGAGTGAGTCCATCGATACTCTTCTGCTATCGGGCTCATTTAGTGCCAAGGTAGTGTCTCTTTGTCTAATACCAACGACCGAACCGGTCACTTATCAATCACCCGCGAAAGGCGTTAGTGCGAGAATTCCAATTACACTGTATTGATGATGTCAGCATGCTGTCATCATCGGGCACAGAGGTCAAGCTGAGGTTGCTGCGACTGCGGCAGCACAGTACTCGATGTTGCTTCGACGCGTTTTTGTGTTCTCAGGATGCATTACGCGAAATCTTGTTGCCTAGACCAAACGAGCTCTTGATTGAGAGCGAGCCTCGGTCACAATAGTGCTCGGGGATGAAAGAAACGAGGAGTAACAGGAGGGCCTGCCTAGTGGGTAAGCGAGTACATAAGATAGTTGATACCTAACCGGTAGGCAGAGTTTGCATACCGCGTTGGATAATCGGGATGATAGGTGTGCTCCCATCCATCGCCCATATCCGAATTCCAGTTAATCAACACCATTACCCGACCCTGATCATCCAGTATCGCGTGATTGCTCGCCGAGTTAATTCCTTGCTCACCGTATTCGTCCGACCGATAGAGGGCGGGAATCATCTGCGGCCCATCGATATCGTAATAGACGTGAAAAATTTCATGATCTGGCGCGAGCTCGACAATTTCTCGATCGGGGAAGAGCTGCGAAAACGCCGCGTAAAAATTATCCCACTGCCGCTGCCCCCAAAAATCGTCGATCAATAGGAATCCGCCGCGCAGAAGGTACTGCCGCAAATTTTCAAGTTCTGCAGGGTTCAAAACGATGCCGCCGCCCTGACCTACCTCGAGCATGTACAAAAACGGATAATCGAAAATTTCTGGGTCNTCNAACTCGAGCACAATCGGCTCGCTCATCACGCGAATATTCGTTAGCCTCGACACACCTCGCAGGAAGTTAGTGTCCGCATCCGGAAAATCGATCGCCCAAGGGCCATCACCAAACCCACCGCGAAAGCCCCCACCACTAAAATAAGTGTCAAATCGAACGCGCACGAAGTTGAATTCTCCGGCCACATCGTCGATGAGTGCCTCGTCATTTTTTGGCTGCGACCCGCGCCCGAAAGATTCTAAGCGCTGAGCATGCGCCAGGCCTGAGCACACTAAAAACACTATCAATGCGGCGCCAAGAGATTTCATTCCTCNCCTCGCATTCCTGCGCAGTAGTCTTTATTGGCCAGCGCCGGCGTAAACCATAAATAGTCGTACGCCGGTAACTCAATCGAATCCTCTAGATAATGCTCCGGCTGCGTTCCCCCCTCTGCGACTTCGAGAAACGCGACAGACGCAATGGCCTCGCGTTGTAAACTCGGCTGTGCGCGAAGCAAATAATTCGGAACACCGAGGTCTTGGCGAATATGATAGTTACCCGCGATGAGCACAGCGGCTTTGCCCTCGGCATTGTTTGCGCCTACTAAGCTGCGCGCCAGTGACTCGTCTCGGCCTTGCTGCACGCGCACCATGGCGTCGAATTGCGATTCGGGCAACAGCCCGCAATGACTAGAGTCGATATCTGCTCGTAGCTGCGCCCGCGCTAACTCGCCAACCGCGCCTACGGCAACGGGGCTATCGGAGGCGTAAAGCGCAGACATTTGTGCTCGGCTTATATTGCCCGCATAAATTGGTAGGTTGCGTTCGTAGGCTAGCGACACGAGTGGGCCATAGAAAGCCCAATCCCAGCCCTGGCTGTCCCATTCGATATACTCTGCGAGCAGTTCGCTACTCGCAAACTTTCGCGTGCCGAGNGTCTCTAAACGAGGCGCAATGTCTGTCGCCATCATCTCGAATGACACCGCGCCAAGCCCGGCTTCCGCGCTAAGTGCTGTGAGAATTTCGCGCTGTAAAGAATGATGGTCTGGATTATCGTGCTTCTCACCGAGCAACACATATTCGCGCGATTTTAAATTTTCGAGCAGTGCCTCAGCGCTGATAAACCGACGCGTCGAAACCTCCCAGATCTTACCGACTAATGCCTTGTCGGCGCCCAGCGACGTTTTCCATCCCTGCTCTGGGCTGTTAACCGGCGCCGCTTCACTGAGCAACGCCGAGCCGCCGGTCGCACAGGCACCCAAAAAACAGGCTAACCCCAACGCGCTTGTCACTACTCTGGCTTGTCGCCGAAGCGTTTTTTTCTCAGCACGAAGACAGTCGCTGCGGAGGCCTCGCATTTCTATCATTTACTTTCCTTTTTAGGGTAATCGAACTCGATCAGCCGAGCATCGCCAAGTGCTATGTGCGCCCAGCTTTCTATGCCAAGCTCGAACTGCAAAAGGCCGCTTGTTGGCACAGTGTCAATCGCGATCCCGCTATTTAAACCAACGAGTTCGTTGACGAAGTCAGTTACTGCTGGATTGTGCCCTACGAGCATGACTGCAGCGCAGGTGTCGTCGAACAAACTGGCGGCACGCAGTAGCATTGGCGCGCCGGCAAAATACAGCTCTGCGTTGATAGATACGCGATCAGCTGACAATCCGATTGCCGATGCAAACAAGGCCGCTGTAGTCGCCGTACGAACCGCCGGGCTGC
>JGI26253J51717_1000358_pt1 | contig 19339 bp, 21 predicted proteins | sample SaaInlV_100m_DNA_6_FD_51717 | JGI IMG/M metagenome (IMG submission 51717)
TTTTGGAATTTAGTTCTTGGTTCTGATAATAAAATTGATCATAAAATAATTAGTAAAACATTTTTAAAAATGTCTAGTATAAATTACGACTTTCTGAACTTTGCAAAATCACTAAAGGTCAACGGCAATCACATTGGAATTTTATCTAATTTAACGCCTGAAACTTCTATGTGCATTCCAAACTCCTTGTTGGATGATTTTGACTATCTATTTTACTCAAATTCTTTAAAGATGTCAAAACCCAATGCGGAGATATACCAACACGTGTGTGGCAAAATTCAATCAAAGGATATTTTATTTATTGATGACAAGCAAGAAAATTTAGATGCTGCAAAGTTATTTGACATGGACACTCTTTTATTCACCCCTTCAGATTTTTCTACTGGAATTATTCACAAAAAGATTTTAAATTTTTTAAAATAAAATTATCGTCCAATGGAACTTCTACATCCCGATAATCCTTTGCTGCATCTGTGTGTCTGGACTTTGCTTTATTATTTTTAGCACTATCTGAATTTATTATTTTTAGTTATATCTGATGTCAGAATAAATGAAATATGAATAATTTTGCAAGACCGATTATTGGTGTTAGCAAATGTCTAGAATTTGACATGTGCAGATATGACGGAAGTAGAATTAATAATAATTTTGTTAGAAACATGAAAGAATATGTTGATTTTATTACTGTCTGCCCTGAAGTTGGAATTGGCCTTGGTTCTCCAAGAAAACCAATACGATTAGTCACTATTGGAGGCAAAAAGAACCTCTACCAGCCCTCCTCTGAAAAAAATCTAACTGAAGACATGCATGATTTTACTAAAAAATTCGTTACATCCAATGCTAATCTTGATGGCTTTATCTTTAAACGAGATTCTCCTACCTGCGGGGTTACTGATGTCAGATTGTATCATAAATTAGGCACTGATGTTGGTTACGGCAAGACCTCTGGAATGTTCTCTGAAGGCGTATTGAAACAATTTCCTAACCTTGTAAAAGAAGATGAAAAAAGATTAAACAATATTTCTATAAGGGAAACTTTCCTAACAAGGATATTTGTTTTAGCACATCTTAGAGAGTCATTGGAATTTAAAGAACTTGAAAAATTAAATCAATTCCATTCAAAAAACATGTTATTATTTTTATGTCATGATGAAGAACTAACTGTTAAACTTGGATTAATTTTAAAAAGTAATGATGATTTTGAACTAATTGCTGATAACTACAAGAATATTGTTAATTCAATTTTATCCTCTATACCTAAAAAAAGTTCTATTATCAATACCTTCAATTATATTTTTACTCCCGTCAGTTCTAAACTATCTTCATCTGAAAAATCTTATTATTTTTCTTTAATTGATGGATTTGACAATGATCTGATCTCTCAATCTGAAATTTCTACGCTATTGTATTCTTGGACATTAAGATATGATTTGAAAAGTATAGTTGATCAATCTTTGTTTAATCCATTTCCAAAAACTTTGTTGTTAGATCTAATTGAATCAAAAAAAGAATATTCAATTTTATAATTTTTTTACTTTCGATCAAAAAACGCAATTCGGATAAAACCTTGCAAGAATTATATTTTTAATTGTAAAAATTTTATCATTNTTTGCAATTATTACACAAAAAAAATNATACTTAATTACCATAATCTCCTAGTGTAATCATTAGGAACAAGTCCACCATTACCCCATGAGTCTCATCACTCTAAAGGAAACCAAACGGGATTCTGCCCTGGGCTTGTTCACTTTTTTAATATTTATTACAAATCGAAAGCATTAATTTGATATTTTTTCTAACCAGATCATGTCATTTGAGATCGATTGGCATGATAATTTTTATGGAATATCATGGGCATATGAAAAAGATAGACTCGTAGTGTCCACTGTTTTTGAAGATAAAACTGAAGCAACTATTGTATCTCGAGAAATCGAAAAATGGAGTGATAAATTTACTAGATTGACAATTATTGAAAAAGAAAATGGTGAGTTCTCTATTTGTTGCTATGAGGATCCTCAAATATCCAAAAGCTCTGCACTTATTGGACTTTTTAGAACTGGGATGATTCAAAATGGAGGTTATGAGCAGGCTAAGCCAATGATTGAAGAAAAATCACCTCTCTTGCAAATCGCATATGCTGCAGATGTTCGAGACATGTCTACGTATGAACAAATGTCTAGGTTAGTTCCAATGAGAAAGTGTAGGATTATTTCTGAAAAAGATTTGAAAAGACAAGAATACTATCATGAAAAAACAGCACATTCAGAAAAATAACGATAATGACGATTCAAAAAATAAATTTATTCATCATTTATCATTAATTGTAAAAAATTATGTAAATTCTAGTTAAAGAATCACTATCAGTAATTGAGCAGTTTCGGTTAATGGCAAGGAAATTTCGGGAATGAATTATGTTTTGTTAATGATTAAAAAATAGATTAGAACTTAGTGTAAAAAATTATTGGGATTTTGGCCACATGGAGTTCCAAGTTTCGGAGAATTTTTTCATCATTTCCCCGTAAGCATTCATTTGTTCCATCCCTGAAGAACTCATAGATTTTTGCCAATTGTCTGTGAAATCTTTGAATGCTGAAGTATTTGCATCACTCATAGATTTTTGCCAATTGTCTGTGAAATCTTTGAATGATGTCATTCCAGCATCACTCATAGATTTTTGCCATTTTTCTGTGAAATCATTCATGGTTTTAGTGCTAGATTCTGCACCTGCTTTTTCCCAAACTTTGTTGAATTTTGTTTGCATCTCATTACTGGCGTTTTGGAACTGTTCGAATATTGCTTTCCAATTTTCAAGAGATTTTGAATACTCTCCCCACAATGAATCCCATTCATTACTTTTTGAATTAGCGGACATTAATTTTAAAAGATAGTCATTGTTGTTAAGTGGATCTATTGAAAATATTCTGTAAAAATTTTAGACATAAATTAAAAATTATAAAAATCCAAATTCATTGAATCAGAATGTTTTGATTGGAGTTTTTTTAATGCATTCAATAATTTTTAGGATTTTAAATGGAATGTCCCCAAAATCTTTATCTTTTTCACGAGATACCAATAAAACATCATCGTTACTTAGTGGAAAGCTCATTACGAGTACTTTGTCTCTATAAGACAAAGAAAAATGAACAATGCCAAATTCAGTATCAAACTCATGCCTCATTCTTACACGTAATGCAAGTTCCATGAACATCATTTCATCTTGTTTTTTTGCTTCAAGTGAAAGTAGGCCCTCCTTCATACCTCCAGCTGCCAAATGACCTCTAGCGTTGATAAATCGAGCAGATCTCATTTTAGGATCTAATTTTAAAATTTGCTTACAAATATTCTCTAATTCCTCAACGTTATCCATAACGTTCTTATGTGTTAGAACTATTTATTGCGAACTAAATTAATTAGTAAGGGTGCAATCAAAATCATCTAAGGATTCTGCCGAATCACCCACAGATATAACTGAATACTACAAACACTTGTCGTTATTTTGGACAGATATCATACATCTCATGTCAAGTAAACCCCAAGCCCTGACATCAATAGGGCCAATGAGGGCATTTGCAGCTAATTCAAAAAAAATAGCTGTAGAATTAATTGAAATAAATGAAAATTTGCTGGGTTTTAACCAATGCATTACAGAATACTACAAACAATTATCCGATACATGGGGAATATCTCAAAAGAAAGTTAACCAAAAAGTTCCAGAAATTCCACACGATGTTGAACAAATAGAATCAGTCAAAAGAATATGGATAGATATTTTTGATAATGATTTTACAGAGTTATTTGATTCCAAAAAATTTGGAGCAAATTATGGGAATTTGGTATCAAAAGAATTAGAGTTAACAAAACACTGGAATAACATTGCAAATGTAATCTTGCAATCAGTTAACCTCCCAAGCAAAGAAGAGGTTGATGAGGTGTACAAAGAAATTCATTCATTAAAAAAACGTGTATCCAAACTAGAATTAGAATTAAAAAAGGAGAAAAGAAAAAATGCAAAGTAACAGTAATTTTGATCCTAAAATCATAGAAGAGATTTTAAAATTTAGCAAAAATGTTATTGAAGCACCAAAATTTGTATCTGCACCTGACGAAATAAGTTTGGAGGTTACTCCGCATAAAGTTGTTCAGCAGATAGATAAAACTAGATTGTTGTATTACAAATCAATTAACAAAACCAAACATAAGACGCCTTTGTTAATTTCGTATGCGTTAATTAACAGATATCATATTTTGGATATACATCCCGAGAAAAGTTGGGTACGAAATCTACTGGAGCAAGGGTTTGAAGTATACATGTTAGATTGGGGAACTCCAACTAGCATGGACAAATATTTGGACTTTGATGATTATGTGAATGGGTATTTGGAATCATCAGTAGAATATATTAAAAATCAATCATCCACTGAACAAATTTCATTGCAAGGATATTGTACGGGGGCAACAATTGCTACAGCATATGCTGCATTGCATCCAGAAAATGTAAAAAATTACATTGCAACCGCACCAGTAATTGATGGATGGAAAGATACCACAGTAATTAGTAATTTAGCAAAACATATGGATGCAGATAAGATGGTTGAAACAATTGGAAACATGCCTCCAGAATTCATGTATTATTGTTTTTCTGTTTTAAAACCCTTTGAGCAAGGATTTGAGAAATATGTGAAATTCTTCAAAAATATCGATGATAAAAAATATGTGGATAACTTTTTGAGAGTAGAAAAATGGTTAGGCGACACACCTCCCATTCCAGGTGAACTATTCAAACAATGGATAAAAGATATCTATCAAAAAAATCTACTCATTCAAAATAAAATGTATGTGGGAGATGAACTCATAGATTTGAGAAAAATAAACATGCCAATGTTTACACAAGTAGCCGTAGGAGATCATTTGGTATCCCCGGAATGCAGTATGCCGTTACACTATGCTGTAGGCAGTGAAGATAAAACTTTGAAAATCTATCCGACAGGACATGTGGGAATGATTGCTAGTTCATTCTCACAAAAAAAAATATTGCCTGAAATGGGTCAATGGTTAGCTCAAAGATCATAAAAAAAACTGCGCAAAATTGTTACGAATCTAAATAAAATAAAAAAAACACTCTAGTTTCTTGTAGGAGTGCATGATGTTATCCAAGATTGGATAATGTTTTTGTTCAAATCAGTAAATGTAGAGACGTTGTCATTAAATGATTTCACATTTTGAGTTGTTGCATCAATTACTGTTTTTACAATTTGATTTTGAATGCTACTTGCTTGAATGATTTGTTTGTTAAAATCAACAATTACAGTTTTTGCAGCATCAGGGACATCGGAGGATAATCCAGATTTTTGTGCAAATTCTTGTTGCATTGTGATTGCAGCATCAAATGATTTTTGTGCAGCTTTCATACATTCTTCTTGAAAATGTGTTGTTGCTTGAAAATACTGTGGAGTATTTTTTGTAACACTCTCAAAGCATTTTTGTACATTTTGTTTGTAAATTGTAAATACATCGTTTGACTGATTTGTATTTTGAGTTGTTTGTGNGCTCATATGTCTAATCTAAACAAACCAGTATATATATTATTGGTAATGATTGGTAATGACTGGTAATTAAAGACATGAAATGATTAGAGTAATAACAAGTATGACACTTATGANAAACAAGTTCACAAATAAAATTATTAAAAAGTCACAAAAGTTCAAAGAAAATTCACAGATTATGATATTTTATTTTTAAGATTAAAAATAATTTTATTTTTATTTTTAGATACGGAGAAAATACAGTTTTGGAATTTATTTAGATTTTTTTAATTTCTTAGTTTTAGATTTTTTTGCTATGGGTAAAATTATCACTTGAACTAAATCGCCATCATTCAAATCAAGTGCATTACGTTCAGCTTCGGGAATTGAGATTCTGCCATTACTGCTGATGGTGGTTTTGTATGCGCCCCAATTCATAAAAGATGGAAGCATCTGTCCGATGTTAAACATAGTATCCATACTTTTTGTTTGCATGGAGGACATATTGTCCATGATGTTAGATTGAGTTTGTATAGTTTTTTCAGAAACATCTCTTAGAGTGTCTAACGGATTAAATGTTTGATTTGATTGATTTGTCATTAGATTACCAAAATTTTTCATAAATTCAGTTTGTGCTTGACCGCTTTTCTGTATCCAGTTTTTAAACATTGTAGTTGGATCATATTGGTTATTGTTACCACTCATTACCAAATAATTCAGTAAATGTAATTTAAGTCCTTTTATCAACTATTCAAAAATTTTAGCACCTGGGAAGCAAATAGTTTAGGTTCTTGAACATATGGGGTATGACCGCATTTATTCATCTCATAGAACTCACAATTATCAATAGATGAAACAAACTCTTTTGCAAAAGTGATGGGAATTACAGGATCGTCCGCACCCCAAATAATCAATGTAGGGGAAGAAATATTTTCAAGTTTTTTTGTAATCACTTCACAATTTTTTAATCCCAGCAAGGTCGACATAAATGCAAATTTAGCATTAGGTAATTTCATCCTTGAAACAAACCCCTTGATTATTTCCAAGGGGATTTTTTTACCAGAACCATCCATTATTTCAAATGCATTTTTTGCACTATGTTCATTTGGATATAATGCAGCCATAATGTATGCATCAAGAGCAAAAGTAGATTGTTTCATTATTCCCGAAGGGGACACTAAAATTAATTTTTCAACAGACTGAGAATGAGATGAAGTGTATTCTGCAGCAATTTGTCCACCGAGAGAAGATCCGATAATGCTGGTTTCTTTTATGTCCAAAGAATCTAAGAATTTTTCTAAAAAATTTGAAAAATAATCTATGGTATAATCTGTTACAGGTTTATCACTATGACCAAATCCCACCAAATCAGGTACCACAACATGAAAATCAATTGCAAAAAGGGGCAAAACATATTGCCATCGTTCTGATGAAGCACCTAATCCATGAACAAGTACAAGTGTTTTTTTAGAGGAGCCTGATTCAAAATAACGAATTTTATTTCCGTCAATATTGATAAATTTTTCTTTCAATGTTGTAGATTCAATTAGTTTACTAGATAAGTTATTGTCTTGATTTTCTCAAATTATGACTATTTTTCTAATTCTTTTTAGATTTTTTTTATTTTATATTCTTAAATTTTTGAGAAACTTTCTTTCAGGTTTATCATATCTAAACTGTTTAGCCATTTGCTGATTATGCTATTGCATTAATTAAAAAATTATGATATAATTTATCAATAATAACAAGTTTCTATCAAATCATTCATAGCATTACTACTGATCAATCGTTCATCTCTTTTAAATGCAAATTTGCTTTACTATAACTATGAATGATAACGATAACTCCGCAACCTGGGAAGACGCAATGGGCTCATCCTGGTTAATATCTGAAGAATAATTGAACAATTTTGGTTAACCCTGTTCATGTTTGGATTAACTTTGATGCCCAATTACAAACTTCATTTCTAATTTTAAATTATTTTCATCTATGAGTTGTTTATCGAAAGTACCCATTAGTTATTATGCAAATTCACTCTAATGCGGATAACCGGTCATGGTGATGCGAAGAACAGTAGTCATCATGGTGTGCCTTTGCCTCTTCTCACTACTTCCATGCTCTCTTCTAAAGTCAAATTTATCAATTTTTAAAAAACCACATTTATTTTTTTAGCCCTTAGAAATAATTGCAACTTAAACAATGGCATGATGTTAACTTGACAAGTAAGTAGTACTCATCAAGCCAACAATGGACAGTAATCTTAAAGGAATAAAAATCATTTGAGTAAAATCATGACCCTGGATTATTTTATTGTGGTTTTGAATTTCATGCCATGACTTTCTACAGGCATGTTTTTCATAAAACTTTATTTTATGAATAATTAAATTTGATGATGTATCATGGGTGACTATGTTGATGGTTGAACACACTAAAGAATGCAAATATCGAGTCGATAATGATTTACCGCATACAAATTGCTATTGCAAATGTCATAAAATTATAATGATGGAATCTACAAAAATGGAATCAAGGACTTTCTGATTCTTTTTCAGGCTCAAAATTATCTACAATTTCTGTTACTGTTTTAATAATGGCATCTTTGATTTGCTCTTGCTTCATTCCCGATTTGCTCATAAGTTTCATTTGATCCATTAATGCAAAATGCATGCGACCTTGCAAGTAATCTACAATCCCAAAACCCTTTTTTGGAAATTCGGTGACAAACAGTTCATGATCAGGTGACTCTTTGGATGCTTCTGCCATAATAGAAATTACAAAAATGATATTATGTATTTTACCAACTTTGCAAATATGTCGAATAATTTTGTGCCTAGTATTGTCCTAATTTCAGGTCCGGTATGTCTGAATAATTACTAGCATCTGGAATTGTGGACGATAATGACAATATGATGTTGCTACATGCTGAGCATCTTGGAACAATTTCTTACAAATTAAAAAATCTTTTTACGATGCAGAGTATTGAAAAAAATGAAACTTGTCTGATTTTAAATTTATTCCAAATGAAGAACAATTTCAAAATTCAAACGTTTGCAAATTTATGAAAAAGCATGACATATCATCATTAGATGAATTGTGTATAAAGTCAAAAAATAATTTGGAATGGTTTTGGGAATCCGTGGATAAGGACATTGGAATAATATGGGATAAACCATACACAAAAACACTAGATACTTCAAATGGAATTGCTTGGTCTAAATGGTTTGTCAACGGTAAAACTAATCTGTACAAATCATCTGTTGAAAAATTCACAAAAACATTTCCAGAAAAAATTGCATATAATTTCATATCTGAAGATGGCATCGAAACAAAATTATCTTATCTAGAATTAAATTCAAAAGTTTCAAAACTTGCAAATGGATTAAAATCATTAGGAGTAAAAAAAGGCGACGTAATTGCAATTTATTTGCCCATGGTGGAGGAGGCAATTGTATCCATACTTGCAGCAGCTAAGATTGGAGCAATTCAAACAATTATTTTTTCAGGATACAGCTCAGAATCACTCCAAATAAGATTGCAGGATTGCCATGCAAAAATTCTGCTAACTTCTGACGGGTTTCATAGAAAAGGAAAACCCGTGTCACAAAAAACAACTGTGGAAACTGCTACCGAAAATACTGATATTGAAAAAATAATCGTGGTTTCGTACAAAGGAATTGATCAATATCAGAAATCAGAAAAGATTCAATTTTATGATACTCTGGTATCTGATCAAAGTGATTCTTGCGACACTGAAATTATGGATTCCGAGGATCCCCTGTTCATTTTGTATACCTCTGGAACCACTGGAAAACCTAAAGGAGTTATTCACACACATGGCGGTTTTTCTGTTTTTGCAGGCCACCAGGCATCGTATCTGGTAGACATCCATCAAAATGACGTACTCTTCTGGCCTGCAGACGTTGGTTGGATTACAGGATTAGTTTGGAATGTCTATGGCTTATTGATAATGGGGGCAAGTGCTGTAATCTATGACGGAGCCCTGGACTATCCGACTATGGATAGAATATGGGAAATCATGTCAAAATACGGCGCTACAATATTTGGAATTTCTCCAACTGCTGTGAGACTATTCAAGAAAAATAACGTTCGGCCACTTGATAGACACTCACTAGACAAATTACGAAATATTCCTACAACTGGTGAGCCGTTGGATGAAGATTCTTGGTGGTGGCTGTTTGAAAAAGTAGGAAATAAAAAAATACCCGTCATGAATTTATCTGGAGGGACAGAAATTGGCGGTGCAATGTTATCTGTGTTTCCTGGAATGAAATTAAAACCATCCACTGTCGGAATCCCTGTACCTGGAATGGATTTAGACATTGTTGATGACAATGGTAATTCTTTACGTGGCAAAAATGGATATTTGGTGATAAAATCACCGTGGCCTGCAATGACTAGAGGACTATTGAATGACGATGATAGATACATCAAAACATACTGGTCTAGATTTGAAAATGTGTGGTTTCATGGGGATTATGTGTTTGCAGATGAAGACAATCTGTGGTACATGCAGGGAAGATCTGATGATGTGATTAATGTATCTGGTCATAGAATGAGTACTGCTGAAATTGAACATTCTGTGATTTCACATGATAAAATTTCAGATGCAGCTTCAATTTCTATTCCTGACGAATTAACGGGAGAGGCAATTGTTGTATTTTTCGTATCCAATGATGAAAACAACGTTGATTTAGAATCTGATGTCCTGGAACATATTTCTAAAAAAATTGGAAAGATTGCAAAACCTAAACAAATTTTTCAATTATCTGATTTACCAAAAACACGGACAGGTAAAATTATGCGCAGACTATTAAAAGCAAAATTACTGGGAACTGAATTAGGCGATTTGTCCTCATTAGAAAACCCTGAAGTTTTAGATGAAATAAACAAATTATAAAATTTATTTTATGCCTGATTTATGAATACTATTGATAGAAAATCAAAACCACATGGTTACCGACAGGTAACTAAGCACCACACTAGCTTTACAACTTACTGTGCACTGTTTGGAATTATTTGACTTCTATCTAACTATAGGATAAAATTATGGGATAAAAATATGATTAATTTATTTTTAACATTTGTCCAATTATTTCTTTTAAATTTAATATTTGAGTAATTTAACTATCGTGGGATTAATCAATAATGGAACATAATTTACTGTATGTCTAGTGAACAACAAAAAATCATTGACTTTCAAAAAAAAATCGAGTCTATGAACACTGTAAAACAATTGACTTTTCTAGAGAGAAAAGAATTAATTTTGAAAGAAAACAATACTCTGAAACGTCCTAGTTATCATTTGTAACTAGAATTGTATGATTTATCCTGAAGCACGTACCTATTGTGTAATATGTTCAAAATAATGTTGAATTTAGGTTTAGAAAATCTACCCCTTTGATATTTTCTGATTCACGTTTAATGGCTAAATGGTGCAAGAAAAAATATGATTATTGAAATTCATAGTTGATCAGCAGGTCGAAGACATTGAAATGCCTGAGAATCTTAAATTGAACACCTTTTTACAGGAATTTCATTCTACTTGTGAGCAACCTGAATGCAGTTTCGGTTTCTATGGATTTGCTTTTGGTCAATCCCCATTTCCCGTTCCTCAATCAATTCAAAATGCATTAATTAAAAATGCAGATAAGGGGGCATATGCGGCAGTACCTGGAATTCCAGAACTACGCAATGCCATATCTAAATACAACAAACATTACTTTGCTATGGACATATCTCCAGAAAGAATCTATGTGGGTCCTGGAACTAAAGAATTAATTTTTAATCTTTTAGAAATTTTGCATGGCACGGTGATTTTGCCAACTCCTGCATGGTTGGGATACTTGCCACAAATTAGATTCTTACAAAAAAATTACCACATGCTGCCTACAAGAGCAAATAAAAAAATATCTCCGACTGATTTACAAAAATTGGCACTAAGACTTCAGGACAGACAAAAAATTCTGATTTTAAACAACCCCAACAACCCCACAGGATTGTTGTATGACCGACTAGAGTTGGAAGAAATTGCAGACGTATGTAGAGAACAAAATATTGTGGTAATTTCTGACGAGATTTATGCACAAACCACTTTTAATTTTTCAAAATTTATCAGCATGGGAAAAATTTATCCTGAGGGAACTTTTGTAACAAATGGATTATCCAAATCACATGCTGCTGGTGGATATCGATTAGGCTATGTAGTTTTTCCACAACATGCGTCTGACCTTAAAGCTCAATTTAAAAAAATACTTGCGACCGAATACACCGCAGTATCTACCCCAATACAACATGCTGCTGTTGCAGGATTTGAAATTAGCAAATACATGGATGAATATTTTGAAATTACTCGTAACATACATCACATAATGGGTGAGTATGCNCACGATGCATTATTAAAAATTGAGGGGGTCAAGGTGACAAAACCTGAGGCTACATTCTATCTGTTGGCAGATTTTAATGCATTTGCGACAGATTTGCAAAAAGTAAAAATCAATACGTCCCAAAAATTATCTGAGTCATTGATGGTCCATCCCTACCACACTGCAATAGTTGGAGGCGACAGTTTAGTTTTGGAACGAACTGATTTCAGTGCAAGGATTGCATATGTGGATTATGACGGTGCAAAAGTTTATGAAAGTTATAAAAAACAAAAACCAAAAACTCATTCCGAAAGAACTGAATTTGTAAAAAATAATGCGCCAAAAATAGTCCAAGGAATTATGATGATTGAAAAATTTTTTGAAGATATTAGAAACAAATAATTTATTTCATTATTTGTTTTATCGACTTTAGCAAAACATCCCAAACGATATTCTATTTTTCCACAATGTTATTTAGTATCAAAAAATAGTGATTCTCATGACAGAATTTGTTCATAAACCCTATGACAAAATCTATGTTCGTGACATGATCAAGCTTAGTCTTGATGATCTTATTGGCATGATGTCCTCACTAGAGGCTGCAAATGCCTATTGGGTTGACGGTGTTTTGTTTGCAAGTTTTGCAATGACTGAATCTGAAGAATTAGCTAAAAAAGAAATGAACAACGAGATGTTTTTAGACAAAGTAGTATTTGCCATATGTGAAAATTATTCAAAAACTGTAAAATCTTCTACTAATCTTGAAATAGGTGTTTTAAACATGCAAAAAAGTAGTTTGTATGCTGATTTAATTAAATGGCTAAAGACACAATCTATTTGGACCGAGTAAGGCCACCTATAGTTTCACCTGATTACTTTTGGTATAATCTTTTTATCATATTCAAATTCATTTAATGCATGGCTCTGAAATCTGAATCCTCGTTCAAAGAATATTTAAAAAAATTACCTGATCATACTATCATTGAATATTATTCTGATGTAGAATATTCTCCATTTCCAATAATACTGATTCAAGAATATGCCCAAAGATTTCAGCAAAAAAGTAAAAATGAAATTATTAAAGACTTAAAATATCATACCCAGTTAGCTCGTAAAAAAACACAGGAGATTAACAAATTGGCAAAAAAACGTGCATCTGTGGATGAATTGACAAAACATAAGACTCAAAAAATTATTCAGCAAGCTAAGAGAAAAGGGTACAGCATAGGTGAGAAAATTAGTGTTAAACATCATAATTTAAGTTCGACATTGAAAAAGACTGCAAAATCTAAAATTCGGAAAACCGTCAACGCTGGAAAAAAATTACAGGTATCTAAAAAAGAAAATTTAGAAATATTAGAAAAGTTAGCTAAATTAAAAGAATCTGGAATAATCACTGCAAAAGAATTTCAAGAAAAGAAAAAGAAGATTCTTTCAGATATTTAGTTTCTGATAGTTTTATTCATTTAATAATTTTTTAAACTTGTCTAGTTCTGATTTAGTTTTTACAAATTGATCTGTTAGAATTTTAAAAGAAATAATTTGATTCATTTTATCATCTATCAGAAAAATTTTCTCATTAAAAATCACCGTGTCGATAAATTCATCAGTTGGATATGACGTATATTCAAAAATCTGTTCACTGACTTGTATTCTTAATTTAAATCCCATCAGTAAACCTATTTCTTCGTGTTTATTTAGAAACCCGCTTAGACTTGCCTTTACACTTGATTTATTTTCTAACGAATCGTATTTTGATTTATTTTCAAACGTTTCTTCTACAACACAAGCTACGGGATTGCTTTTGATGTGTAAAATTAATGACTTGTGTGTTTGAATGTATTTTTCAACATCCTGAATTTTATCCAAAGGCATGTCATAATTATCAAAAATTTCATTAATTAGTTTTTGATATTTTGCTCTTGAATCAACTTTTTAATAAAAAAAGCCAGCCTCCGTCGTTATGGAGACTCTGTAATTGCATTAACTAGTTTACGTGAGCTTTGGGCTCTTCCAGCTAACACCGTAAGATGTCTCTGACTCGATGATTCTANTGCAATTATCTTTTTCTTAAAAATTACATCTAAAAAAAAATTACATGTTGGTTTAATTTTTTTACTGTCTGTGGATCGCATTCACTTTATTTCACGTATGGCTATTTTTCTTACGCAATAATTCTATATTTTCCATAAATTATGTACATATTTAATAAAATCAAACCAATCGCTGAACCTATGAACCAATCTCTAATTGTTGATAGCTCTGTTTCGTATTCTATGTTGGAACTTAATTCAAGCACTATTTCATTCAGTGTCTGCTCATCCAATGATTTAAAATAACTGCCTCCGGTACTATTTGAGATATTTTTTAGTGCATCTTCGTCCAACTCTGCATGTTGAGGTTCACCGTAGATGTCGTCTCTGATGTAAACTGGTTTTTCAGAACCAATTCCTATTGTATGGACTTGTACGTTGTTGATAATTGCATACTGTGTAGCTTGCTCTATCGAAACTAATCCTGAATTTTGTATTCCATCACTTAGAAGAACGATCGTTCTTTTCTTATCTAATATGGCTGATACCATGTCTACTCCTAATGATAGTCCATCGCCGATTGCTGTTGCCCCGTTACCCTGTCGAATCAATGAAATTGAATTTAATGTTCTTTCTTTTACTGGTGTGAGATATGATATCGTACTTGCCCCTGTTTCAAATAAGACAACACCCACATTATTTTTTCCACTAGTTTTTTCCACCAACGAATTTGCTGCATTTTTTGCAGCTTCAAGACGTGTTGGTTTGTAATCGGAGGCTGCCATACTTTCAGATCCGTCTAAAACTATTCCTAAATTGATGCCTTTTTGCACTCCTGCAGTTTCTATCTGGGGATTAGCTAGTGCTATTATTGTCAAAGAAAGAATAATTATTACTAGTACGAATGGGAGGTGTTTCCTAATTACGTGTTTCTTTACGTCTGTTTTTTTAATTACTTTTAATGAACTAAATTTTAAAATTGATTCTTTTTTATTTAAATTATATCTATGGTATGTAAATATTAAGAGTGGAATTAATAGAAAAAGAAATAATGCGTTAATAAATCCAAACTCCATNAGTTCTTCATCTTGCCTTTATTTCTAAAATATCTATTAATTGTAACATCAAATGACTCTTCATTATTGACATGGACCATGTCTACTCCAATTCTATTCATATTTTTTTTATCAGTTTTCATTTTTTCACTAACGTGCTCAGAGTATTGTTTTTGAAATTGCTTATCTGATGTATTCACTAGTACTTGTTCGCCTGTTTCAGCATCTTCGAGATATGCGTATCCTATTTCGAGTATTTCTTTTTCTCGTATGTCTGAAATATTAATTAGAATAACTTTATGGTGCAGTTTTAAAATTTTTAATGGTTTTTCATATGAATCAGAAATAAAATCTGAAATGATGTATATTGTACTTTTTATTTTTAATTTATTTTTTAATGTTGATAGTGATTTCATAATATTTGTTTTTTTACTTTTTGGCTCATATTCTATTAATTGTTTAAGTATTCTTATTACTTGTTTTTTTCCTTTTTTAGACGGGATGAATTTTTCTAAATCGTCTGTAAATATTCCCAATCCTATTTTGTCATTATTTCTTAATGCTAAAAACATCAAGGACACTGCAACTTCAAAACTCAAATCTAGTTTTGATTTTAAAAATCCAAAATTATTACTTGCAGATAAATCTAACAAGATGTGAACGTTAAGCTCTTTTTCCTCAACAAATTCTTTAACAAACAGACTGTTATGCCTAGCTGATACACTCCAATCAATTCTCTTGACATCGTCCCCCGGCACGTATTCTCTAACTTCTGAAAATTCTGTTCCGCCACCTCTGAATTTTGAATTATACGTGCCTGATTCTATTGATTCAACTGTATTTTTTGTTGGTATGTTTAGATTTTTTATCTTCCTTAGCAACTCTGAAATTTCACTCATTTTTATGGTGATGGGACTTTTTCAAGAATTCTGTCGATTACTGTGTCTGAATTTATCTCGTCTGCTTCAGCTTCAAATGTTAGAATTAATCTGTGACGTAGAACATCATGAGCGACCTCTTTGACGTCTTCTGGAATTACATACCCTCTTCCGTTTATCATTGCATTTGCCTTTGCTGTTTTTATTAACCAAATTGATGCTCTTGGGGATGCGCCATACTCAATTATGTTGTCCAAATCTAATTCATATTTTTTAGGATTTCTTGTAGCGTCTACAATTTTTGCAACATATTTTAAAATTATGTTATCTGCGTAAATTTTTTCATTAAATTCTTGCATTTCGATTATTTCATTTAATTTTACTATTGGATTTATTTTGATTTGTGTGTTTGATGTATTCCTTTCCATAATTTTAATTTCCTGATCAATTTCTGGATAATTAATTAAAATTTTTACTGCAAATCTATCTACTTGTGCTTCTGGAAGTTTGTATGTGCCTTCGTTTTCAATTGGATTTTGTGTCGCAAGTACCAAAAATGGTTTATCTAATTGAAACGTTTCCCCATGAATGCTAACTTGCTTCTCTTGCATTGATTCTAGCAATGCTGATTGAACTTTTGGGGGTGCGCGATTAATTTCGTCTGCTAATACAAAATTATGGAAAATTGGTCCCTTTTGTATTTCAAATGTCCCTGTGTTGTTTTTGTAAATTTTTGTACCCAGTATGTCTGCTGGAAGTAAATCTGGCGTAAATTGAATTCTGACATTGTTCACACTGAAGATCTCTGCCATTGTTTTAATCATTAGTGTCTTGGCCAACCCTGGAACACTTTCAAGTAATACGTGACCATCTGAAATTATGGAGATTATGATTTTCTTAATCACTTCTTCTTGACCTACGATATTTTTTTGTGCTTCTTTCATGACACTCAAAATTATTTTTGAATACTTTGTTGAAATGCCTGTTAATTCCTTTATGTTTTCATCTGATATCGTTAAAGTTTCATTTGTATTATTTTCTGCCAATTGATATTTTTTTAAAATTTTTGAATTAATACTATGTGGTATATTCGATGATTGTACCAATTTTTATTTTACTGTTATTATATTAAAAAAATTTGAATATTGGCTTCTTACTGGTTTTTTATTTTATTTTTTATGTCCATTATTTTTATAAATCCCGTTTTTGGTGAACCTGCTGATATTGAAATTGACTGGGTGATTGAAGGTCAGCCCTTGGAATCTCCGATGACATCTAAAACCAGTGTTGATAATTCTCCTGCAATCGAAGATCAAATTAGTAATTTTCTTTCTTCTGAAAATGAAATATTTCATGATGTTGCAGAAGACTACATTACTGGCAGCCAATACATGTTGGGTGACAATAAAATAACTATAGACTCTAAAGAAGGCCAACTGCTTAACCGTCTTTTAATTGAACAAAAACAGATTAACAAAGATAATTTTTATCACATGATAAAATACCTTGATCGATATTCTGATGGATATGTTGAACTTGCAGAAGCGCTTATAGATCCTGTGCGACAACAAAAGTATCAGCAAAACGGAGTTACGCGAGATTTTAATCTTAATTCTAATTTAGAATATTTCTTATTTGAGCGTGGGTATGATTTGAATGATTTAGAATCCATTCCAAACAATGCTTTTTCTCCTACAAAATACGATGCAGTACGTACAGCAGCAGCTAAATCTGCAAATTCAGGTGCGTCTTCAACAGATCTTAGAGAATTGCTTCCCACATATGTAAAACCTAATTCAAAAGTGATGAATGATGAGATGGTCCGTAAATTAACTGAGCAGACAACAAATGTTTATGATTCAATTCTGTCAAACGAATTTAAAATTTCCGTCATACAAAGCCCTGATGTTGGAAATAGTATCAAGGATAATCTATTTGATGGTTTTAAATTTGACAATTCTAAATTTGAAAATACTCGACACGTAATTGACACATTAGATAAACCACAAAGTCTATTGGAACTTAATCCTGCAAATAACTATGCTGCTTTAATTTTAATTTTAATTATTACTATTGCCGCATCGCTCATTTCTGGTTATCTGCTATATAGGAAATCCCTAGTCCATAAGACGTTAGAATTTGTAACCGTTCCGCCATCAGTTAATTATGTAGATTATACTCGTAGTATGATTAAATCCTCTAGGGATATCTTTGATGACAATTGTCCTAAATATGCATTTGAAAAATTCAGTCAGGCAATTAGGTACTACTATTCTAACAAATTAGAGATTAATTTAGATTTGACATATGCTGAAACAATAATTGAACTTAAAAAATTAAAGGTTGATAATTTTAATGACGTACAAAAATGGCTCCTACTGTGCTCTCAGGTTGAATTCATAAAGCACAAATCCACAAAAAAAGAATTCATGAATGCGTTGGATTCGTTTAGTAAATTTATTTCCTAACTGAGTACCTTAACTGTACACGTTGCAAATTGTTTGTCAATTTTTGTATTCCCTAGAAATCTTTTTGTTTCAAATTCATTCACCTCAAGTAAACTTGCTTTATTTTTAAAAATAATGTTTTGCTCATAATCTAAAAACAAAATTTCTAAAACAATCCTGTCCTTTTTAATTTGGTTGTTATTGAANTGACCTGAAATTGTGATTAATCCAAATTCATCTTTGATGCAANAAAAGTTTTGAACTCCGTATTTTTTATTTTTTTCTAGACCTGGGGATTNACTTTTTTTATTTTCATCTGTAACGTTGNCGCCATCTCTTATTTTTTTACCACTATCCTCTTTTACCTNGATATTTAATTTTAGAATTTCATCTAATTGGTAACTATTTTTTAAATTCTTGTGCTTTCCAATGTTTTCCAATACTTCCTCAGCTACTCTTGTTGTCATCTCGTTTTGATTTAGTTCTAATTTTTCTGTACCTGTCCTTAATCCACTATATCTAAAATGCTCTTCATACTTGTCAAAAATTATGCTTTGTATGACATATTCGCCTGTTTTGCAGATTGTCATTGCGCCCTCTTTAGAATAATTGAACATGCAATCTGTCCCCTCATCCGGTGATCCGACTAGGTAAGCGTTATTGAAAATATTTTCTATGCTTGAATTTGATGTCTCGTCCCAATAATGTGCCAATTCGTACTTGTCATCATACTTGATAATTTCAATTTGAATTGTTGAAACCTTGTATTTGTTAACTATGGGATCATACACTCTACTGATATCTCTAAGTAGCGCAGTAACTGTTTCAATTCCTATTTCTTCATCTAGGGTGGACTGTTTATCGACATATTTCCAAATTGTTCTGTATGTGATTTCTTCAAGTTTGTTTTCTGTAGGCAGTAATTTTATTAATTTACTTGGAATTTTCCTTATTTCTGACTCTTTCTCTACTTCCTCTTCCTCTTCAACTGCTTTCTCTGTACTTTTTCTTTTGTGCTTTT
>JGI26253J51717_1000362_pt1 | contig 19247 bp, 19 predicted proteins | sample SaaInlV_100m_DNA_6_FD_51717 | JGI IMG/M metagenome (IMG submission 51717)
GGTTTTGGTTATAACCCAAACGACAACATATTTGTTTATGTATTTGAAGATCAAATAGAAAAATCTAAAAAAATATTAGAAAGTTTAACTGTATAGTTTAGTTCTTAGCTCTTTTATCTTCGGGTCATTTATATAAGAATCAAATGTTGTTAACCTGTCTATAACTCCTTTGGGAGTCAGCTCAATCACTCTGTTTCCTACAGATTTTGCAAATTCAAAATCGTGAGTACTTAAAATTACATTTCCCTTAAATTTTTTAATTGAATTATTTAAAGCTGTTATAGATTCTAAATCCAAATGACTTGTTGGTTCATCGAACATTAAAACATTTGATCTTAACATCATCATTCTTGAAAGCATGCACCTTACTTTTTCACCTCCAGAAAGTACATCACAGTTTTTTAAAGCTTCTTCACCACTAAAAATCATTTTTCCAAGAAAACCTCTTATAAACACCTCTTCTCTTTCCTCGTCATTTTTAGACCATTGTCTGAGCCAATCAACTAAAGAAATCTTTTCTCGAAAATATGAATTGTTATCCAAAGGCAAATATGATTGACTAGTAGTTATTCCCCAGTCAAATCTACCAGTATTTGGGTTTAATTGATTGTTCAGAATTTCATAAAATGCTGTTGTTGCTCTTGTATCTTTTGAATACAAGACTACTTTATCACCTTTGTTTAGATTAAAATCTATTTTATCAAATAATATACTTGTAGAATCGGAATAACTTAAATTTTCAACAGANAGAATTTGATCACCAGCTTCTCTTTCAGATGTAAAAATCACGGCAGGATATCTTCTAGATGAGGGTTTTATATCCTCAATCTTGAGATTATCTAGCATCTTTTTTCTTGATGTTGCCTGTTTAGATTTTGATGCATTTGCACTAAATCTGGCAATAAAATCTTCTAGTTCTTTCTTTTTTTCTTCAGATTTTCTGTTTTGTTGTGTTTTTTGTCTAAGTGCTAGTTGACTTGATTCATACCAAAACGTGTAGTTTCCGGAATAGTTATTTATTTTCCCAAAATCAATATCTGAAATATGGGTACATACAGAATCTAAGAAGTGTCTATCATGAGATACAACAATACAAGTGTTATCGTAATTTGAAATAAAATTCTCAAGCCATTTAATTGTTTCAAAATCTAAATCATTTGTAGGTTCATCCATTACTAATACATCGGGATTTCCAAATAGCGCTTGAGCTAATAAAACCTTTACTTTTTGAACACCATCTAATTCACTCATGTTTTTATAGTGATGTTCTTCTTTTATATCTAAATTAGACAATAATGCTGCTGCCGAACTTTCTGCGTTCCATCCATCCATTTCCTCATATTCTAATTGAAGAACCCCTACTCTATCACTATCCTTGTCTGAAAAATCTGGATTAGCATAAATTTCATCCATTTCCTTTTTAATACTAAAAAGTTCTTTATTACCCATGATAACTGTTTCTAAAACTTGTTTTTCATCAAAAGCAAAATGATTTTGTTCTAAAACTGACATTCTTTTACCAGTTTCTAAATGGACACTTCCTGAGTTTGGCTCAATTGATTTTGATAAAATTTTTAAAAAGGTTGATTTACCTGCACCATTGGCACCTATAATACCATAACAGTTACCTTTTACAAAAGAAGTATTAACTTCATCGAATAATACTCTTTTGCCGAATTGAACAGAGAGATTAGAAACACTTAACATATAATAAGATTAAATTTTTGCAAACTTAATAAAATCAAGGTTATGAATTTTCTTTATTATTATTTAAATTAAATAAAAAAACAATTCATTAAATGTTTAGATCAATTGCTGTTTGTTTATTAATCACATTTTTTATCGGATGTAATAATCATAATAAAACTTTTATTAGTGGAAAAATTATTAAACCAACAAATAATGAAATTCTAATTTTAAAAGACGAAAAGATTATTAAAAAAATTACTATAAATAATGAGGGAGTTTTTTCATCATCTCTAGAAAATTTAAATAATGGCCTTTATAATTTTATTCATCTTCCTGAATTTCAATACTTAATTATAAATAAGGGAGATAGTTTAGTGTTACGATTGAATTCTTTGGATTTTGATGAATCTTTAGTTTTTTCTGGTTTAGGCGCCTCTAAAAACAATTACCTGATTGATGTTTTTTTAGAACATGAAAAAGAGGAAAACTTTGTAAAGTCTAAGTACAAATCTTCAAAAATAGAATTCAAAAGTATCATTGATTCATTGACAAATATAAAAATCAAACATTATTCAAACTATAAATCTGTTATCAAAACTAATTTTATTTCTGATTTAATAATAAGTCATGCTATACTTATTCCACTCTATTCACACATTGAAAACTTTATAATATTGAACAAAGAAAATCATACAGAAAATATTGATTATTTTAAAAAATACAGAGAAAGCATAGGCTTAAATATTTCTGAACTGTCTCACTTTAAACCCTACTTAGATTATATTACATTAAAATCTATTAATGAATCATTTTCATTAGATAAAGGTTACGATTATAATTTAAATTTTAATCTAGAACGATTGAATTATATAAACGATCAAGTGTCTGATCAAACTATTAAAACAAAATTATTAAGGTTTATAGCGTATGAGTATTTATTGGAGGAAAAATTATTGATTAATATAGATCAATTCATTTATGAGTTTTTAAAAATTTCTGAAAACAATAGTACAAATAATGAAGTTTCTGTTCTTTATGACAATATAACAGCTTTACAAGAGGGTAAGTTATTACCAAAAATCAATCTTTACGATGAAAATAATATAATTAATGATATAGGTNTACAAATTAATTTTAATAAAAAAAATATTATTGTTTTTTGGTCATATGATCAAAATGCTCATCAAGTCAACTTGTTCAATAAAGTGAATTTATTAAGTATGAAATATTTTAATTATCATTTTAATTTAATTAACATTAATGATGATAGTTTTAAATGGAAAAATAATTATCTAAATAATTTTAACAGTAATAGAATAGATAATTTTAGAGCAGTTAATTTTGAATCTATGAGTAAAAAAATGGTTTTAAACAATTTGAATAAGGTTCTAATTACAGATAAAAAAGGTGTGATTATAAAAATTACGACTCTAGCAGACTTAGAAAAAATAGTAATAACTGATTAATTGCCTTTCTTGTAATCTGCTAAGAACTTTTCTAAACCAATATCAGTAAGAGGATGTTTAATTAAACCTTTAATTGATGATAAAGGACCTGTCATAACATCAGCTCCTATTTTAGCACAATCTATAATGTGCATAGTATGTCTTACTGAAGCGGCAAGAATTTGAGTATTAAAAGCATAATTATCATAAACATTTGCAATTTCTGAAATAAGATTAAGACCATCAGTTGAAATATCATCCAATCTTCCAATAAACGGTGAAACATATGTAGCTCCGGCTTTGGCAGCTATAAGCGCTTGACCTACTGAGAAAATTAATGTACAATTAGTTTTTATCCCTTTATTTGAAAAGTATTTTAATGCTTTAACTCCATCCAAAATCATTGGAATTTTTACAACAATTTGAGGATGTAGTTTAGCTAAAGCTTCACCTTCCTTAATCATACCTTTAAAGTCAGTAGAAATAACTTCCGCCGAAACATCTCCATCAACAATTTCACATATTTTAATATAATGATTTAAAATATTTTCACTCCCTGTTATACCTTCTTTAGCCATCAATGAAGGATTAGTAGTAACTCCGTCAAGCACACCAAGATCTTGTGCTTCTTTAATTTGTTGAAGATTTGCAGTGTCTATAAAAAATTTCATAATTTAATTTTTACTATAATTTAAAAGTATTTTTTCATACAACCTATCNGGAAGAATATTTTTTAAAACTATTGAAAATTTCTGAATAAACTTACCTACTTTGTAGTGAATTTTTGGATTTTTTGAATTAATTATTTTATATATTAATGTAGAAATAATTTCTGGTGTCCAAGCATTATCAACATGTTTATTTGCTGAAATCAAGGACCTAGTATAATCGTCAGTATAATTAGAATGATTTTTTGATATTGAATCAATTCTTCTAGTGGCTATGTTTGTTTTAAAGTCACCTGGAGCAACATTAACTACATTAATATTAAATTTTTTAAGTTCCATACTAAAAACTTCACCAATGATTTCAAGCGAACTTTTTGTGGCACAATACACTCCTCTAAATGGAATGCCAAAATAACCTAGAATTGAAGTTATATTAATAATTAAACCATTATTACGATCTCTCATTGATGGTATGCACTCCTTGATAATTGCTATTGGTCCAAATAAATTAGTTTGATATGCACTTTTTATATCTGACTCACTCGTTTCCTCTAGTGGACCAGTTATTCCAATGCCGGCATTATTAATTAGTACATCGATATGATTTTCAATACTTAGAATATGTTTTATTGTTTTTTTTATGTCCAAACTAGATGTTATATCACATTTTAATAATTCATACTCTGGAATATCGTATTTATCTGGGTTTCTACAGGTCCCATAAACCTTATATCCTTTTGTAGTTAAAAATAGGGAAATGGATTTTCCTATNCCAGATGAAGCGCCTGTAATTAAAATAATTTTAGACATATTAAAAAAAAAAAGGGCAAGCTACTTACATCACACCGCTACAACTACCTACCCTTGCTGTGTTCCCACCCTGGGGGAATTAAATAGGAGCTGGTTGTGTAAGACTTGCCCATTGCAAATATATATATGTTTTATTAAATAAATATCTTTAGAAAAAATAATTAATAACTAAATTTGAAAAAAAATTGATAATGATAAATAGACTTTNTTCAATAATAATTTTGCTTTTATTAATCTCTTGTGGCTCNACAAAAAAAGAAAATTTTAACATTGATCTTATAAAAACAAAAGAATATTTAAAAAATAATGATCAAATTGAATTTACTATCAATAACCCCTTAAATAAAAACATTACAAATCTTCAATTTAAAATTGATAATAATTTAGTTTCAAGTCCATTTTTATTAAATAATAATTTAGGNAAAAATATATTAAAAGCTAGTTTTACTGTTGATGATAAAGAATATACTTTAAAAAAAGAATTTATTATTTATTCTTCAATCAAACCAAAAATATATACATATGAAATAATTAACGAGTTTTCACATGACATGAATTCTTACACACAGGGTCTTGAATTTGATAATAATAATTTTTTATACGAAGGGACTGGTCAATATGGATTTTCAATGTTAAAAAAAGTAAATTTTGAATCTGGAGAAGTTCTAGAAAAATTATTTTTAGATAAGTCTTATTTTGGTGAAGGAATTACTATTTTAAATAATAAAATTTATCAGTTGACTTGGAAAAGTAAAATTGGTTTTATATATAATTTAAATGATTTCAAATTAATAAAATCCTTCAACTATAAAAATAGCATTGAAGGTTGGGGTTTATGTAATGACGGTGAATATTTATATAAATCAGATGGATCTGAGAAAATTTGGAAATTAAATAAAAATGATTTGGAAGAAATTAGTTTTGTTAATGTAGTAACCAACAATAAAGTGATTAATAAAATAAATGAACTAGAATGGTTTGATAATAAAATTTATGCTAACACTTATCAGTTTAATAAAGAAGTTGGGTTAATAATAGAACCATCTAATGGTCAAGTTGATGGCGTTATAGATTTTAGTGGACTAAAAGATAAAGTCAAGAACCATCCTAAACTTGATGTTTTAAACGGAATAGCTTACAATAAAAAAAGGGGAACTTTTTTTATTACAGGAAAAAACTGGAATAAATTATTTGAAATTAAAATAATTGAGAAAAATTAGTTAAACAAAAGTCTACCCTTCATTAGTTTGTTTACCTCAACTTTAACTCTACTAATCTCATCTAAGTTTTGAGAATTTTTAATAACTCTATCAATTAAATCTACAATTAGTATCATATCTTTTTCTTTCAAACCTCTTGTTGTTATTGCAGGTGTTCCNAATCTAATTCCAGAGGTAACAAAAGGTGATTTATCATCAAATGGAACCATGTTTTTATTGGCAGTAATATCTGCTTTAACTAATGCTAATTCAGCATCTTTACCTGAAATNTTTTTATTCCTTAAATCAATTAACATCATATGATTATCCGTTCCTCCTGAGATAATTTTATAATCTCTTTTAATAAACTCATCTGCCATTGCTTTTGCATTTTGTCTTACTTGAACCATGTAAGACATGAAATCGTCAGTTAATGCCTCACCAAATGCAATTGCTTTTCCTGCNATAACATGTTCTAGTGGACCACCTTGATTTCCAGGAAAAACAGCTAAATCAACTAATGAAGACATTTTTTTTAATGATCCATTTTTAAATTTTAATCCAAAAGGATTATCGAAATCTTCACCCATTAAAATCAGACCTCCTCTTGGCCCTCTCAAAGTTTTGTGTGTAGTTGTGGTTACAATATGACAATGCGGAATAGGATCATTTAAAATTCCTTTTGCAATTAGTCCAGAGGGATGTGAAATATCTGCTAATAAAAATGCATCAACAGAGTCAGCAATTTCTCTGAACTTTTCAAAATCAATATCTCTAGAGTAAGCTGATGCTCCTGCTATAATTAATTTTGGCATTTCTTTTAATGCTATTTTAGATATATTTTCATAATCTAATTCTCCGGTTAATTCATTTACTCCATAAAATACCGGATTATACAATCGTCCGCTAAAGTTAACAGGCGAGCCATGTGTTAAATGTCCACCGTGAGACAAATCAAATCCTAAAATTTTATCACCAGGGTTTAAAAAAGCATGATAAACTGCTGTATTAGCTTGAGATCCAGAATGAGGTTGTACGTTTGCGTATGCTGCTCCAAACAACTCCTTAGCTCTATTAATAGCTATGGTTTCTATTTCATCAACCACTTCGCAACCACCATAATATCTTTTTCCAGGGTAACCTTCTGCATACTTATTAGTTAATACAGATCCAGTAGCCTTCATCACATCTGGGCTAGTGAAATTTTCAGAAGCTATTAATTCAATTCCATTTAATTGTCTTGTTTCTTCTTTTTCAATTAAATTAAAAATTTCTTTGTCCATACTTATTATTGAATATTTAAAAGGCAAATTTAATAACCAAATGATAAATCATAAACAAATTGATAACATATTATTAAAAAATAATTAACAATTTAAAAATTATTTTTTTATGTTTTTAAACGATATGTTAGAATGTGATGAATTATGAACTAACTTTCCATTATTAACAACCATCAACTGAGGCGACTCATGATTTANATTAAAATAAGACGATAATTCGTTCGATAGTTTTTTGTTTTTTACAACATCAATTAAGTAAAATTTTATATTTGAAAAGTCCTTATAATCAAATTCAAATTTCTTTAAAACTATTCTACTTATAATACACCTGTAAGAATGTTTGAATATTACAATAAAATCATCATTATAATTTATATCGTTATTGTCATTCGGCTCAATCCATTTAATTTTAGACATTTTAAAAATACTTGTAACTTTGTTTTGTGAATAAGGCAGTAAATATATTAAATAAAAAAGCAAAATTTGAATATCAGTTACTTGATCAGTATAATGCTGGAATTGTTTTAACTGGAACAGAAATTAAATCCATTAGACTAAATAAAGCCTCAATCTCAGAAAGTTTTTGTGAATTTAATGATAATCAAGAATTGTTTATTGTTAATATGTTTATTGATGAATATGAATTTGGAAATCATTATAATCACAAGACAAAATCTCAAAGAAAACTTCTGTTAAATAAAAAAGAATTAAAAAAACTTAACAAAGATGTTAAGAATTCTGGTCTTACCATTGTTCCATTAAAAGTTTTTATAAATGAAAAAGGATTTGCAAAAATTTTAATATCATTAGCAAAGGGTAAAAAGACTTACGATAAGCGTCAAGTAATAAANGATAGAGAAAATAAAATACAATTAGATCGAATAAAAAAAATTTAATTTAAATCTTTTAATAATGGAACAAATTTAAAACTTCCATGATTTTCTTTTTCAAATTTTAATTTTGATATTCTTTTGACAACAATCATTTCTTGAACATTTTTTCCTACAGGAATAACCATTATTCCNCCAACCTTGAGCTGAATCAATAATTTTTTGGGAATTTCTTCTGCACCAGCAGTAACTAATATTTTATCAAAAGGTTGTTTTTCATCAAGTCCTTTGTATCCATCTCCATAAAATATGTTATATGATTGATAATTTAATTTTGATAATAATTTTTTTGTTTTTCTATATAATCTATGTTGCCTTTCTATTGTAAATACATTTTTACATATTTCCATTAAAATAGCAGTTTGATAACCCGAACCTGTCCCGATTTCTAAAACTTTATCAGATTTAACTAAATTTAATAATGAAGTTTGAAAAGCTACTGTATATGGCTGTGAAATGGTTTGATTTGAATCAATTGGAAAAGCTTTGTCAAGGTAAGCATAGCTTTCAAAATCACTATCAATAAAGACGTGTCTTGGAACTTTTAGTAATGCTTTTATCACTACAGCGGAATCAATTCCTTTATTAATTAAATTATCTACTAATCTTTTTCTTTGNCCTTGATGTTTTGAAGAGTCTATCATATTAAATTAAAGCTAAAATAAATAAATAAGAATTGTATTTTTGAAAAAAATTAAAAATGATTAATGTTGGTGTAATTGGAATAGGACACTTGGGTTCTATTCATCTTAAATTGTTATTAGAATCAGATTCGTTCAAAGTAATAGGTTGCTTTGATAAAAATACAAGTTTGAAATCTAAAATTAATTCAGATGTATGTTTTTATGAAGATGTAAATCAGCTGATTCTAAAATGTGATGCTTTATTTGTTTGTTCAAACACACCTTCTCATTATGAAATGGTAAAATTGTGTCTGATAAANAATAAACATGTTTTTGTTGAAAAACCCATAACTACTACTTTAGAGGAAGCTTTAGAACTAGTTAAGCTTACAGAAAAAAATAATTTAATAGGTCAAGTTGGCCATGTTGAAAGATTTAACCCTGCTATAACCTCTGTTTTAGATATTATAGATAAACCTAAATTTATTGAATGTCATAGATTGGCTGAATTTAATCCAAGAGGAAATGANGTTTCAGTAGTATTAGATTTAATGATTCATGATATAGATATTGTTCTTAAGGTTNTAGATTCAAATATTAAAAATGTTAGTGCTAATGGTGTAGCTGTTATAAGTGATTCTCCTGATATAACTAATGCAAGAGTTGAATTTGAAAATGGGGCGGTTGCTAATTTTACCGCAAGTAGAATATCTTTAAAAAATATGCGAAAAACTAGATTATTTCAAAATAACGCATACATTTCTGTTGATTTTTTAGATAAAAAAAGCGAGGTTGTAAAAATTACTAATTTTCAAGAAGAAAAAAATAATTATGCTATGGTTATAGAAAATATTAAAGGAGAAAAAAAGCAAATTTATTATTCAAATCCAGAACTAAAACCTGTAAACTCAATTATTGAGGAACATAACAATTTTGCAAAATCAATAATTAATAAATCTTCCCCATTAGTTAGTTTTAAAGATGGCTTTAACGCCCTTGAACTTGCTATTAAAATAATTAATAAAGTGGATGGAAATAGTTGAAAATTTAATTAAAATTTCTAAAATAATTCCCGAACATGTTTTACTTGTTGCCGTAAGTAAAACTAAACCGATAAACTCCATTAAATCAGCATATGTTCATGGTCACCGTGATTTTGGAGAAAACAAAGTCCAGGAAATGGTAGAAAAACATGATTCTCTTCCAAAAGATATAAACTGGCACATGATTGGTCATTTGCAAAGAAACAAAGTTAAATTTATAGCACCATTTGTTAATTTAATACACAGTGTCGATAGTTATAGATTGCTTTCTGAAATAAACAAACAAGGGTTTAAAAACAATAGAGTTATTAATATTTTAGTACAAATTGACATATCCAATGACAATACAAAATTTGGTTTTACCTACTCTGAGTTTGATGAGTTAATTAAGTTAAATAAATTGAAAAGTTTAAAAAATATCAAATTAAAGGGAATGATGGGTATGGCCTCTTACACAACAGATTTGTCTTTAATTGAAAGAGAATTTAACGATCTTAATAACTATTTTAAAAAATATAAATTTAATTTAGAATTAGATATCCTTTCTATGGGTATGAGCTCAGATTATGAAATAGCTATAAAATGTAATAGTAATATGATTAGATTAGGAAGCACTATTTTTGGAACTAGAATTAAATAATTAGTAAAATTGTATTCAATATTAGACGTAGAAACAACTGGTGGTAAATTTAATGAGGAAGGAATTACAGAAATTGCGATTTATAGGTTTGATGGGGAAAAAATAGTTGATCAATTTGTAAGTTTAATAAATCCTGAAATTCCTATTCAACCCTTTGTTCAGCAATTAACTGGCATAAATGATAAAATGCTTATTAATGCACCTAAATTTTATCAAATTGCAAAAAGAATTTTAGAAATTACTGAAAATTCTATTCTTGTTGCTCACAACTCTTCATTTGATTACAGAATGTTAAAAATTGAATTCGAAAGACTTGGATATAAGTTCTATATTTCACAGCTATGTACTGTAAAACTTTCAAAAAAAATAATTCCTGATTTAAAATCTTATAAACTTGGAAACTTAGTAAAAAACTTAGGAATACCTATTTCTAATAGGCATAGAGCATCTGGTGATGCATTAGCAACTGTAGAATTATTTAAGCTACTTCTTTTAAAAGACAATGAAAAAGTCATTGTAAACAGTCTAATAACAGAGACCAAACCAAGTTCAAAGAATAAATGGCAAAAGTTGATTAATAAATTACCAAACGATGTAGGGATATACTATTTCCATGATCAAAATGGAAAAATAATTACATAGGAAAGAGTAACAATATAAAAAATAGAGTTAATCAGCATCTAACTGGAAAATCTAAAAAATCATTAAACATTCAATTAGAAGCTTTTGATATAACATTTGAAAGAACTGGAAGTGAATTAATTGCTTTGTTGAAAGAAAACACTGAAATTAAGAAGCATAAACCTAAGTTCAATAAGCTTTTAAAAAAAATTATTAAGAAATTCTGTTTAGAAATATGTGAAAACTTAGATGGTGATAAATATTTAAGAATATGTCATTATGATGACACAGTAAATTATTTAGAATGCTATTCATCATTAAAAACAGCTAATAATAGACTAGAGTTTTTTAAGAAAAAATATGAACTAAGTGACTCAATCAAAAAAAATAATACAAATATTAATCTCTTGATAAAAGACTTAAGTTATAAATTCAAAAACATGTTACTAATAGATAAAGGAAGAGACATTGATGAAAAAAGTGTTATAGTAGTAAAAAACAATAACTATATCGGATATGGGTTTTTTACTCTTAATCATCAAATCAGTAACTTTGAGGTTTTAGATTCGTTGATAGTCAAAAATGAATATATTGAAAATTCTAAGGAGGTTATACTTAAATATTTAAAAAAACATAAAATTGAAAAACTAATTAATTTTGATTGATAATAAGTTAAATAAAAAATTAATTACCATATCTGGCCCTACTGCTTCTGGAAAATCAAAATTAAGTATAGATCTTGCTTTAAAACTAAATTGTTCAATAATTTCCTCAGATTCAAGACAGTTTTATAAGGAGATGAATATCGGGACTGCAGTTCCTTCGAAAATTGAATTATCTAAAGTAAAACACTATTGTGTTCAACATAAATCTGTAATAAATAATTACACTATAAATGATTTTCAAATTGAAGCGTTGGATATTATAAAACATGAATTAAAAATTAATGATCATATTATTATGGTTGGTGGTTCGGGAATGTATATGGANGCAGTAACTCATGGGATGGATACATTTCCCAATATTAGTTCTGAAATTAGCAAAACAGTTAACTCAAATTACAAACTTTTAGGAATCAAATATTTACATGATAAATTAAGAGAATTAGACCCTGAATATCTATTAACAGTAGATATTAATAACCATAGAAGGTTGATCAGAGCCCTTGAAGTATCATTGTGTTCAAACAAACCATATTCATCCTATCTTGGAAATAAAAAAATAAATCACAATTTTCAAATAATTAATACTGCAATTAAAAGCGATCGAGCTACTCTTTATGAAAGAATTAATAATCGAGTTGATGAAATGATAAATAAAGGTCTTTTAAATGAGGNAAAAGATTTATTTAAATATAAAGATTTACGTAGCCTAAATACAGTTGGTTACAAAGAGTTATTTCTTTTTCTTGAAAATAAAATCTCCCTAGAAATTGCAATTAATGAAATTAAAAAAAACTCGAGAAGATATGCTAAGAGACAAATGACTTGGTTAAGAAAAAAAAAGGATATTGTATGGATTGAAAATAATATAAATTCCGATGATATATTAAAAATTATACATCAAAGTAATTTAAAATATTAGTTTCAATTCTTTTATCTAGTCCATTCAGTTCTTCTTTGACAAATTCTAAACCAGTTATTTTCTCATATAATTCTATATATCTATTTGATACTCCTTTTATGTAATCATTAGACATTTCTGGAATTATTTGATTTTCTTTTCCTTGAAATCCATTGGATATCAACCATTGTCTAACAAATTCTTTAGACAATTGTTTTTGTGGTAGTTTAGAATTTTGTAATTCTAAATAACTATCTAAATAAAAATACCTTGATGAATCGGGAGTATGAATTTCATCTATTAAAATAATTTGACCGCTTTTATTTTTTCCAAACTCATATTTTGTATCAACAAGTATTAAACCTTGATTTTTGGCTATTCTAGACCCTTCTTCAAATAACTTTAATGAATAATCTTCCAGTTTTAAATAATCCTCCTCATTTACAATGTTGTTCAAAAGTATTTCTTCTCTTGAAATATCTTCATCGTGAGATCCGTTGTCCGCTTTAGTAGTAGGTGTTAAAATTGGATTTACAAATTTATCATTTTCAATCATTCCATCAGGCATAACTACTCCACATATTTTTCTTTCACCAGATTTATAAAGTCTTGCTGCATGACCTGATATACCCTCTGACAACCATTTCAACTTTAAAAGGTTCGCATGCTTGCCCAATAGAAACGTTTGGATCTGGAGAAGAAATAAGCCAATTTGGAACTATATGAGAGGTAGCATCAAGCATTTTACAAGCAATTTGATTTAAAATTTGACCCTTGTAAGGAATTCCTTTCGGAAGAACAACGTCAAATGCAGATAATCTGTCGGTTGAAATCATTACTAAAACATCATTTTTAAATTTATAAACTTCTCTAACTTTTCCAGAATACTTAGAAAGCTGGTTTGGAAAATTAAAATTTGTTTCAGTTAATGTGTTCATATTAATTAATTAGAGTGTTCAGTGTTTTTATAAGCTTCTATGATTCTTTTAACAACTTGGTGTCGAATAACATCAGAGTCGTCTAGATATATCATTTTTATACCTTCAATATTTTTAAGGACTAAGTTTGCTTCTTTTAAACCGGACATTACTCTTCTTGGTAAATCAATTTGACCTGGATCTCCGTTAATCATAAACTTAGCATTAACGCCCATTCTTGTTAAAAACATTTTCATTTGATTATGAGTAGTGTTCTGACCTTCGTCAAGAATAACAAAAGCATTGTCAAGAGTTCTTCCTCTCATATAAGCCAATGGTGCTATTTCTATAACTCCTCTTTTTAAATAATCATCAAGTTTATCTGTGTCAATCATTTCTTTGAGAGCATCATACAAAGGCTGCATGTAAGGGTCTAATTTATCTTTCATGTCACCAGGCAAAAAACCGAGGCTCTCACCCGCTTCCACAGCAGGTCTAGTTAAAATAATTTTTTTAACAATTTTGTCCTTTAATGCCTTGACAGCTACTGCTATTCCAGTATAGGTTTTTCCTGTTCCTGCAGGGCCTATTGCAAAAACCATATCATTATTAATAAATGCATCAACAATTTTAATTTGATTAATTGTATGAGCTTTAATTTTTTTCTTTCCAACTCCATGTAATATTAATTTACCTCTTAATGAACTAATTAGTTTTTCACCTTGACCAGACATTATTGAAGTAATGGTTTTATCATTGATACTATCGTTATCTTTCATAATCATGATCAATGAATCTAATCTTATTCTTAACTGAGTAATTAAAGCCTCATCTCCGCTGGCAACAATTCTATCCCCTTTAATAATAATCTTAATTGAGGGAAAATTATTTTTAATAATTTTTACGACATCAAAGTTTTTTTTATCAAAAAACTCTACAGGATGAATGTCTTTTATAAAATATTCTAGTTTTTTCAAATTACTTATGTTTTATTAAAGGCATATTGTAAATTTATATAATTTTTAGCCTTAAATATTATTTTATTATCATTAAATGAGTGTAATAACTTTAACAACAGATTTTGGAATTAAAGATCATTATGTTGGTTCTGTAAAAGGTGCTTTATTTAATGAATTAGAAAATGTGAACATCGTTGATGTTTCTCATAACATATCTCCATTTAATATTGTAGAAGCAGCTTATATTGTTGAAAACAGTTATAAAAATTTTCCAGAGGGATCTATTCATATAATTGGAGTTGACTCTGAAAAAACAATTGAACAAAGTCATTTAGTAATCAAATTAGATAATCATTTTTTTATATGTGCAAACAATGGAATTATGTCTTTACTGGCTTCAAAAATAAATCCTGAAAAAATTATTGAAATTAATATTCATAATGATAAAGTCACTACATTCTCAGTGATTGATGTATTTGTCAAAATCGCAGCACATATATACAGAGGCGGTTCAATTGATTTGGTAGGAAATCAGGTTTTTAAACTCAAAGAATTATATAATTTAAATCCTATTTTAAATGAAAAATCTAACGAAATTTCAGGAAATGTAATTTATGTTGATAATTATGATAATGTAGTTACGAACATTTCTAAAAAAACTTTTATTGAATTTGGAAAATCTAGATCTTTTGAGATTAATGCAAGGAATTATATTTTTAAAGAAATAGTTAGTTCTTACGGAAATGCTATCAGATTCGATATTAAAAAAGAAAACAGGAAAGAAATTGGTAAAAAAATTGCATTATTTAATAAATCTAATTACCTCGAACTTTCTATATACAAAAGCAATCCTGAAACTTTTGGAGGTGCGGCCAGCTTATTTGGATTAAATTATAGAGATGTAATAACNATTAAATTTAATTAACCAGTGTTAATAAATATGTTTTATTTTAACGATAGTTTCTAATATATTTATTGATTATTAATATAATCTATGAAATTTATAGCATCAAGCTCATTATTACTAAAAAACATTCAGGTTTTAGGTGGTATTTTAAACACAAATAACACTCTNCCTATTTTAGATTATTTTTTATTTAATATTTCTGAATCTGTACTAAAAATAACTGCGTCAGATTTAGAAACGACTTTAAGTGCGGAAATTAAAATAGAATCTGAAGACAACGGCTCAATAGCTGTTCCCGCTAAGTTGCTAATAGATACTTTAAAAACATTTCCAGAACAACCACTTACGTTTAATATACTAGATAACAATACNATTGAAATAAGTTCAAATCATGGAAAATATGCGTTAGCTTATGCAAAAGGAGAGGAATTTCCAAAGACATTGCCTATAACAGATCCTAACAACTCTTCTATATCTTCAAAAGTTTTATATGAGGCTATAAACACTACTATATTTGCATCAGGAAACGATGATTTAAGACCTGTTATGAGTGGTGTCTTTTTTCAATTTTCAAGTGAAAACTCAACTTTTGTAGCAACAGATGCTCACAAATTAGTAAGATACGTAAGAACTGACTATAAATCNGATAAACTTGTTGAATTTATAATGCCCAAAAAACCTTTAAATATTTTAAAAGGTATTTTAGCTACTAATGAATTTGATGTTAAAATTGAATTTAATGATAGTAATGCAAAATTCACTTTCTCAAATTTGTCTTTAACTTGTAGATTAATTGACGGCAAATATCCAAACTATGAAGCTGTTATNCCTAAAGAAAACCCAAATGTTTTAACTATTGACAGATCTTTGTTTTTAAACTCTACCAAAAGGGTGAGTATTTTTTCTAACAAAACAACTCATCAAGTTAGACTTAAAATCACAGGTAATGAATTAATTATTTCTGCAGAAGATTTAGATTATAGCAATAAAGCTGAGGAAAGATTAATTTGTAATTATAATGGAGATGATATGCAAATTGGTTTTAATTCAAGGTTTTTAACAGAAATGTTATCAAACTTAAATTCTAATGAGGTTAAATTAGAACTGTCACTTCCAAATAGAGCTGGAATTCTAACACCAACAAATTCTGGTTCTGAAGCTGAAGAAATCACTATGCTGGTNATGCCAGTTATGCTAAATAATTAAAGATAATAATCTGTTCTAATGAAATGTGATTTTTTAGAATCTATCATTTCCCTTAAAATACCCTTATTGAGTTCATTGTCTTTTGAGGCAACAAATGTTCTTATTGAAAATGATCTAAGTGCATCATGAACACTTAATGTAGCTACTGCAGAATCTTTTCTTCCTGTAAATGGATAAATATCTGGCCCTCTTTGACAAGCACTATTTAAATTCACTCTACATACTAAATTTACCATAGAATCAATTATTGGGCCTAATGTATCTACATCCTTGCCAAAGATACTTACTTGCTGCCCATAATTAGAAGCAGACATGTCTTTAATAGGAGTTGATATGTCAGAAAATGAAATTATTGGTATTACAGGACCAAACTGTTCCTCTTTATAAACTTTCATTTCCTTTTTTACTGGATATAATACTGCTGGAAAGACAAAATTCTTTTGTTTATTCCCACCCTTTTTATTTAATATTTTTGCGCCTTGACTAATAGCATCATCAATTAAGTCAGAAATATATTTAGGCTTTGCTGGCTCAGGCAAAGGAGTTAACAATGTATTTTCCCAGGGAAGACCTAGCTTTAATTCATCCACAGCCTTGACAAATTTAGATAAGAACTCATCTTTAATTTCATCGTGGACATATAATATTTTCAGAGCTGTACATCTTTGACCATTAAACGATAGAGTACCTGAAATACATTCTTTAACAGTTAAGTCAATATCCGCATCTTTTAAAATTATTCCAGGATTTTTTGCTTCTAAACCTAAAACTAATCTTAATCTGTTTTTTTGGGGATGTAAATCTTGTAAAGAAATAGCTGATGAACTATGGCCAATTAAGGCTAAAACATCAACTTTTCCACTTTTCATAATTGGAGTGGCTATCTCTCTTCCTCTACCAAAAACTATATTCACAACACCGTCAGGAAAAGATTCTTTAAAAGCCTCTAATAATGGTGCAATTAATAAAACTCCATGTTTTGCTGGTTTAAAGATTGTTGTATTTCCCATTATAATAGCAGGTATCAATAATGCAAAAGTTTCATTTAAAGGATAATTATATGGACCTAAACATAATACCACACCAAGTGGACCTCTTCTTATTAAAGCTCTTACACCAGATTTATTTTGAAAAGTAGCTCCCTTTCTATCAATCCTTTTATACTCAACAATTGTATCATTTATGTATTCTACTGTTCTATCAAATTCTTTTCTTGAATCATTTAAATTCTTTCCAATTTCCCACATTAAAAGTTTAACAATCTCTTCTCTTTTAGTTTTCATTTTTTCTACAAAAGATTCCATGCATTGAATTCTTTCATAAACCTTCATAGTAGGCCAAACTCCTTGTCCATAATTAAATGCAGTGTGAGCAGCATCTAATGCTTTTAAAGCATAATCACCTGACATTTCTGGCGTGTTTCCAATAAGTAATGGCTTATCATCATTTTTAACACTAAGTAATGTAGAATAAACTTGAGTGTGTTTTCCGTCCCAATTACTTATTTTGCCATTAATCAAATATTCATTATGATTAATTACTTTATTAATTTGATATTCTTTTGGAACCATATTCATAGTTTTAATTTTAATTAAACAATTGTTTTCATTGAAGTCATTGATGTTCTTAGCTTCTTTCCTATTAATTCAACAGGATGAGATCTTATAATTTCGTTCACTTTAATTAATTCTGTATTATCAATCTGTTTTGAATGAAGAAAAGGTTTGCCGATGTGTTTTGATTCAATTGTTTTAAAAAAATCTTTCAATAACGGTTTGCATGCATGATCAAATAAATAACAGCCATATTCAGCTGTGTCAGAAATAATCCTGTTCATTTCAAATAATTTTTTCTTAGCTATTAAATTAGCTATTAAAGGAGTTTCGTGGAGAGATTCATAGTAGGCAGATTCATCAATAATACCCGAGTTTGTCATTGTTTCAAATGCTAATTCAACACCTGACCTTATAAAAGCTACCATTAGTAATCCATTATCAAAAAATTCTTGTTCGGAAATCTCATCTTTGCAGGGTGAAGTTTTTTCAAATGCAGTTTTTTCAGTTTCAGCTCTCCAACTCAACAGGTTAATATCGTCATTATTCCAGTCTTCCATCATAGTTGAGGAAAAATGTCCCGACATAATATCATCCATATGTTTGTTAAATAATGGTCTCATTATGTCTTTTAAATCTTCTGAAAGATTAAAAGCTTCAATTTTAGCCGAATTATTTAATCGATCCATCATGTTTGTGATACCACCGTGTTTTAATGCTTCAGTAATAGTTTCCCAACCGTATTGAATTAATTTCGAGGCATATGCTGGATCAATTCCGTTTTGTACCATATTATTAAACGAAAGTATTGAACCTGTTTGTAATACTCCACATAAAATTGTCTGTTCACCCATTAAATCTGATTTAACTTCGGCGACAAATGACGACTCCAAAACACCTGCTCTATTGCCGCCAGTAGCAACTGCATAAGCTTTTGCAACATCCNTACCAATATTTAATGGATCATTTTCAGGATGAACTGCTATAAGTGTTGGAACACCAAAACCTCTTTTATACTCTTCTCTTACTTCACTTCCAGGACATTTAGGAGCAACCATAATTACTGTTATGTCATTTCTAATCTCCATTCCNTCTTCAACTACATTAAAACCATGTGAATAAGACAGAANTGAATTTTTTTTCATTAAAGGCATCAAATTGGTTACTACACTGGTGTGATTTTTATCAGGTGTTAAGTTTAAAACCATATCTGAACTTGGAATCAGTTCCT
>JGI26253J51717_1000369_pt1 | contig 18975 bp, 16 predicted proteins | sample SaaInlV_100m_DNA_6_FD_51717 | JGI IMG/M metagenome (IMG submission 51717)
TAGCGTACTGAAACTCAATAAGATTAAATACACTTTAGTCTCATAGCTCCTGGTGTAAGCATAAACGGATTCGTTTTTAGGATCTATAAGCGTATAGTCTCCATATATTAGACCCAGATGATTTTTTCTAAGTGTGGTTGCTTTTCTAAAATAATGAAGTACCGAATCTGGATTTTTTTCCTGATCTGCCACATTAACCCCTTTTGTAAAATTTTCGTTCTCCTCAATCCATGGAGCTGCTTTTGAAAAGCCAGCTGCATGGCTTAAGTCCCATTGCATGGGGGTTCGCGCATTGTCTCTACTGGTATCTTTTTCATTCTCAAGAAAAACCTTGAGATCTTCACCCTTGTTTTTGGCTATTTCATAGCGGTTAATGGTATTGATATCTCTGTATTGTTCTATGCGATCAAAACGAATATTGGTCATCCCAATTTCATCCCCAAAATAAATATAGGGCGTACCTCTCATGGTCAGTAAAAAAGTGTGGAGCATAGTGGCAGAAGCATACCAGAAGTCTGGGTGGTCATTCCCCCACCTACTCACAGATCTCGGGAAATCGTGGTTGCTTAAATACACACTACCCCAACCATCCTTTTCAAAGGCTTTATCCCACCTTGAATGAATCTCTTTAAAGGAAGAAAGCGGCCAGCCTTCTGGGTTTTTTTCAAAGACAGTACCTGGTTTTCTATCAAGAGACATGAGGTCAAAATGGAAAAACATATTGAGTTCATTTCGTTTTTCTCCCACCAAATCCAAGGCGTTTTCTATAGTAATTCCTGGTGCTTCTCCCACCGTCATGACATTGTATTTAGAGAGCACCTCTACATGCATCTCTTGAAGGTATTCATGCAATTTGGGGCCTTGTGCATAATAAGCAATAAAGTCTCCCTTGAACTGCGAGGGTAATTCAGGGTAGTTGGTGTCTTTTGAAATAAAAGGAATTACGTCCATCCTAAAGCCATCTACCCCTTTCTCAAACCAAAAAGCCATCATAGTGTAAATTTCTTGTCTCAAGGCTGGATTCTCCCATTTTAAGTCTGGCTGTTTTACAGAAAAATAATGCAAGTAATAGGCATTGGAGGTAGCGTCGTATTTCCAAGCGTTTTCTTCAACGTCAAAATAACTCCATCTTTTTGGCGGGGTTCCTTTTTCTGCTGGCCACCAGTGGTAGTAATCTCTATATGGATTGTCCCTGTCTTTTCTAGATTCCTGAAACCATTGGTGCTCATCACTGGAGTGATTTACCACCAAATCCATCACTAATTTTAGCCCCCTATCATGCATGCCTTTGAGCAGGGAGTCAAAATCTTCCATGCTACCAAATTCCGCCATGATGTTTCTGTAGTCACTAATGTCGTAGCCATTGTCGTCATTTGGAGATTCATATACTGGATTGAGCCAGATAATGTCTACGCCCAAACTTTTAATATAGTCTAACCTNTGTAGTATGCCTTTTAAGTCTCCAATACCATTTCCTGTGGTGTCTTGAAAACTCCTAGGATAAATCTGATATACAATGCCTTCTTTCCACCATGTCTTACTTTGTTTTGCTGTCATGTTATTTTCTTGGATGATATTGATTGAGCACTCCAGCCAAGTGAGTTCTGTCTAGGTGCATATATATTTCTGTTGTCGTGATACTCTCGTGTCCTAATAATTGTTGAATAACCCTTAAATCTGCGCCATTCTCCAAAAGATGTGTGGCAAAAGAATGCCTAAAACTATGGGGGCTGATTGTTTTTTCTAAGGCAATTTTTTTTGCCAGTTGTTTAATAATGGTAAAAATCATGGCCCTGGTTAAACCATGTCCTCTACGGTTTAAAAAGACAGTATCTGCCGCTTCTTTTTGTGGTTTTTGAAGTGGCCTCACTGCTTTCAAATAAACTTTTACGAGCTTTTCTGTTGTGGGATTTACTGGAACAAAGCGCTCTTTGTTTCCTTTTCCTAAAACCCTTATAAAGCCCTCTTCAAAAAACAAATCAGATATTTTAAGCGTAGTTAATTCAGACACCCTCAGGCCACAGCCGTATAATGTTTCTAATATGGCCACATTTCTCTGGCCTTCAAGGCTGCTTCGGTCTATTGCGGCAATGAGCGCATCTATTTCTTGGGTAGAAAGCACGGGAGGTAATTTTCTTCCCAGCCTCGGAGACTCTACCATTTCCATGGGATTGTCTGGCCTGTATTTTTCAAATACCAGGTAGTTAAAGAAGCTTTTTAATCCCGAAATAAATCTCGCTTGAGAACGTTCACTTAAAGGTTTAATACTCTCATAAACCCCTTCTAAAACAGTGTCTTTATCTATTNTTATTGGCAAGGTTTTTGNGTTGNTAGAGACAGATTTTTGGAGCTTTTGCACGTCAAAAATATAGCTCTCTACTGCGTTTTTAGACAGGCCTCTTTCTATTTGAAGGTAACTTTTGTAAGCGCTAATTGCCTGATCCCAATTCATTTTTTAAAAATAAGATTGTTTTGTCTGCTATACAAGGAATTATACAAATGCTCGCTAATCCTTTTTTTATATATTTGGGCATGAGAATTTGCATTATAAACGGCCCTAATTTAAATTTATTAGGCAAAAGAGAGCCTAGTGTATACGGGAATAGTTCCTTTGAAACCTATTTGGAAGACTTGAAAAAAGGTTTTCCTCAAGTAAGTTTTGACTACTTTCAATCTAATATTGAGGGCGAGATTATAGACAAACTTCACCAGTTGGGATTTGATTATGAAGGGATTGTTCTCAATGCTGGGGCTTATACCCACACTTCGGTGGGCATAGCCGATGCCGTTAAAGCCATTTCCACTCCAGTAGTAGAAGTGCATATATCCAATACCCACACCAGAGAGTCTTTTAGACACCTGTCCTATATTTCACCAGTTGCAAAAGGGGTCATTCTCGGTTTTGGCATGCAAAGTTATCAATTGGCTGTACAGAGTTTTTTATAAGAATTACTAGCAAAAAAAGGCGCCCCTTAGGGGCGCCTTTTTTTTGCTAGTGCATATTTTAAATGTGAATGACCTCATCATAAGCAGCAGCAACTGCTTCCATAACAGCCTCACTCATAGTTGGATGTGGGTGAATGGTTTTTAAGATCTCATGGGCTGTGGTTTCTAATTTTCTTGCTACAACAGCTTCTGCAATCATATCTGTAACCCCAGCACCAATCATATGACAACCCAGCCACTCTCCGTATTTGGCGTCAAAAATAACTTTCACAAAACCTTCTGGAGTTCCTGAAGCCACTGCTTTTCCAGAGGCTGTAAACGGAAATTTCCCTACTTTAATATCCAAACCTTTGTCTATTGCTTGTTGTTCTGTTAGACCAACAGAGGCAATTTCAGGACTAGAATAAGTACATCCAGGGATATTGCCGTAGTCTAGAGGATGCACCTCCATACCGGCTAATTTTTCTACACATAAAATACCTTCAGCAGAAGCCACATGTGCTAATGCAGGACCAGCAGTAATGTCTCCAATAGCATAGTATCCAGGAATATTAGTCTGATAAAAGTCATTGACTAAAACTTTATCTCGGTCTGTAGCAATTCCAACATCTTCTAAACCAATATTTTCAATATTGGTTTTAATACCCACTGCAGAGAGTACCATATCTGCTTCCAGAATTTCTTCTCCTTTGGCCGTTTTTACAGTGACAATAACCCCTTTTCCAGTAGTGTCTACTTTAGTTACTTCAGAAGAAGTCATTACTTTAACTCCAGCTTTTTTGAAACTTTTTTCTAACTGAATAGAAATGTCTTTATCTTCTACAGGGACAATATTTGGCAGGTATTCTACTACAGTCACGTCTGTTCCCATAGCGTTGTAGAAATAAGCAAACTCAATACCTATTGCTCCACTACCTACAACGATTAATTTTTCAGGCTGTTTGTCTAAGGTCATGGCCTGTCTGTAACCAATAATTTTTTTACCATCTTGTGGTAGGCTAGGAAGTTCTCTAGACCTAGCTCCTGTAGCTATAATGATATTATTGGCAGTGTATTCAACGGCCTTTCCGTTAGCGTCTGTAACAGCTATTTTTTTACCAGGGAGCACTTTTCCATGCCCATTGATCACTTCAATTTTATTTTTCTTTAGTAAGAACTGTACGCCTTTACTCATGGTTCCAGCTACACTTCTACTTCTTTTTACCACAGCGTCAAAATCTTTATCTACCCCTGCAGCCTTTAGACCGTAGTCTTCTGCGTGCTGAAGGTATTCAAAAACTTGAGCAGATTTAATCAGTGCCTTAGTAGGAATACAACCCCAGTTAAGGCATACACCTCCTAGATTTTCTTTCTCTACAATAGCAGTTTTAAACCCTAATTGAGAAGCTCTAATGGCTGTAACATAACCTCCAGGTCCACTTCCTAAAACAATAACATCAAAATGACTCATGATAATGATTTTGGTAAAAATTTATAGCGGCCCAAAGTTACAAAACCAATCTGAAAGCTTCTAGCCTTATTTTGTTGTTTTTTCAGGAACAAAAATCAAGCAGACAGAATTAATGCAATAACGCTCGCCGGTAGTGTCCACAGGGCCGTCTTCAAAAACATGTCCCAAATGTGAATTGCAAGCAGCACAGCGGGTTTCTACACGCCGCATACCATGGCTGTGGTCTTCTATATATAATACAGCTCCTGGAATAGCGGTGTCAAAGGCAGGCCAGCCGCAACCACTGTTGTATTTATGGCCACTTTCGAAAAGTTGTGTATCACAAGCTGCACAGTGGTAACTGCCTTTTTCAAAGTGTTTGTCATATAGTCCAGTGAAAGGATATTCAGTACCGTTTTGTCTTAATACCCTATACGCCTCTGTAGAAAGTTTTTCTTTATACAGGTCTTCAGATTGCTCTTTTGGGAATGTTGCACTCATATTATTTTGCGTCAGGAACAAACGCTAGTGCAGCGCCATTAATACAATGCCTTAGGCCAGTAGTGTTTTTTGGTCCATCAGTAAATACATGACCCAAGTGCCCCCCGCATTTTAAGCAGTATTCCTCAGACCTTGCGTATCCCACTTTGTAATCAATTCCATACCCCACATTTCCCTTCACTTCTCTGTCAAAAGAAGGCCAACCAGTACCAGAGTCAAATTTGTGCTCACTTTTAAATAATGGTGTATTACAGGCTTTACACACATAGGTGCCTTTTTCTTTAATTTTCAGTAATGGGCTAGTAAAAGGCCTTTCTGTACCTTGTTCCCTGAGGACATAAAATTCTAGGTCAGATAAGGTGGCTTTCCATTCTTGGGCTGTTTTAATCACGTCGTATTGATTTACTGCGCGTTGCGCATAAAATGAATGACATGTCAAAAGCAATAATCCTAGTAGTAAAGTATTTTTCATTTTTTATTTTAAAGGTACATAAAATTTAAAATCTATTCTTTGGTCAAGGCCTTGATAAGGTTAGATTCATCCATACCTCATATCAAAATCATTTAAGTTCTATCCTCATTTCAAAAAGAGTGCCAAATTTGCAAATGGTAGAAATTTTAAGCTGTTTTTTGAGACTCTGGCTATAATTGTATATTAGCAAAGTACTAGTGTGATGTAAAAGTCAATTAAGTGAATGCTTAAGATGTTTTTTATGGCGCTAAAAAAAATGAAGAAACCAAATACCAACCCAATATATGAGCGCTATTGCAGAGAAAGGAAGTAAAAAAATATTGTTTGCATGGGCTTTTTATGATTGGGCCAATTCTGTATATAGTCTGGTCATTTCTTCTGCGATTTTCCCNATTTTTTACGGTGCGCTATTTCGTATGGAAGGGATTGAAAAAGTATTGGTATTTGGAGTAGAAATAGCCAGAGCACCTCTGATCAGTTATGTCACTTCAGCTGCATTTTTATTTATAGCCATCCTCACGCCAATCCTCTCAGGAATAGCAGATTACCTTGGGAATAAGAAAGTTTTTTTGAAGTTTTTTTGTTACCTGGGAGGGCTTTCATGTATAGGGCTTTATTGGTTTTCTCTAGAGCATATTTACACCTCATTATTACTCTATTTTATGGGACTGGTGGGGTTTTGGGTTAGTTTTGCTTTTAACAATTCTTACCTTCCAGATATTGCTTTTCCAGAGCAACAAGATAGTATTAGCGCAAAGGGCTTTTCATTGGGTTATATAGGAAGTGTTATTCTATTGCTATTTAATTTGGCCATGGTCATGCAGCCAGCACTATTTGGAATTGAAGACCTTCCCGAAGCTCCAGCAGCCATCACTGCCATGAAATATTCTTTTGTGACTGTTGGAATTTGGTGGATCATTTTTAGCCAATACAGTTTTTATTATATGCCCAAGGGAAATAAGAAAGACGGGCCTGCAGTAAACTTACTTTTCAATGGTTTTAAAGAACTTAAAATGGTTTGGAATCAATTGGGTTCTCAGCCAATGCTAAAAAAATATTTACTGGCTTTTTTTGTATATAGCATGGCCGTACAAACTGTAATGCTTATTGCGGCTTATTTTGGAGAAGAGGAAATAGCTTGGGGGTCAGACGATCAAAGAACCATTGGCCTAATCAGTAGTATACTTCTCATTCAATTGGTGGCCATTATAGGCGCAACAATCACCGCAAAGGCCTCTGAGAAATTTGGAAATATCCCCACCTTGATTGTGGTCAATGCACTGTGGTTAATGATTTGTGTCTATGCTTATTTTGTGGTTTCTCCCACTGAATTTTATATTGCTGCAGGATTGGTTGGAATGGTCATGGGAGGGATTCAAGCGCTTTCCAGATCTACCTACGCCAAACTTATGCCAGAAACCCAAGACACCACCTCTTTCTTTAGTTTCTACGACGTAGCAGAAAAGATAGGAATTGTCTTGGGGACTTTTATTTATGGGGCACTTGCACAAGGAAGTGGTGACCTTAGAAACGGGATTATTATGTTTGGTGTTTTTTTCTTGGTAGGTGGATTATTACTCAGAAGGGTAAAATAGGGTTTAATAACCCGTGACGTCTCCCGAGCCAGACACTTTTGAGACTACTTTTTTAGGATTTCCTTTGTATTGAATATCACCAGAGCCAGATACCTTGGCATTTAAAGTGCCACGCACTGTTACTTTAACATCTGCAGATCCAGATACTGTAACTGTGGCGTCTTCTGCTTCATGCGCTTCTTTAACAATACTCCAAGCTACGTTGTACATGGCTTTATGGTACTGCTCGTAAAGCGCGAATTGTGCTTTGGCGTCTCCATGAAGACAGTCTTTAATCAGGGGCGTAATATGTGTGGGCTCTGGAAGGCTCAAAAACAAGCTTATTTATTAGTATAGATACAAGTTAGACAGAAATGTTACAGTTTCAAATCATTTAATGAGACAATGGCACAGGAATTGTCTATATGATTGCAAATAAAAGCGACTAGATTCCTCAATTCAGGGGCTTTTAGTCATTTTTAAAGTAGATAAATAATTTTTAAAACCGAAACCGATGTTTGCAAATGACATTATGACGGGTATATAGCGCTATGAGTAATTCGAATTTTTTACATATTGACAGTATGTCACTACAAGGGATAGATGAAGATGCAGATTTAATTCCTTTAATGACCCCTGAAGATGAAGCAGAAATAAATAATGAATCCCTTCCTGAATCTTTGCCTATTCTCCCTTTGAGAAATATGGTTTTATTTCCGGGTGTTGTGGTGCCAATCACTGCTGGGAGAGACAAGTCCATTCAATTAATAAAAGATGCCAACAATGGAGATAAAGTGATTGGAGTGGTGTCTCAAAAAGACCAAAACACAGAGAATCCAGGCGCTAATGACATTAGTAGAATTGGAACTGTGGCTAGAATTCTCAGGGTCTTGAAAATGCCCGATGGAAATACTACGGTAATCATCCAAGGGAAAAAGCGTTTTGCTATAAAAGAGGTGGTTTCTGAGGATCCCTACATTAAAGCGACTGTTGAGGAAACACCTGAACATAGACCTGAGCCAGAAAACAAAGAGTTTTTGGCCATTATAGATTCTATAAAGGAATTGGCATTACAGATCATTAAAAACAATCCAAACCTTCCTTCTGAGGCTTCCTTTGCAATTAAAAATATAGAGAGCAATTCTTTTTTAATCAATTTTGTGTGCTCTAACCTTTCTGTTTCTCATAAAGAAAAACAAATTTTATTAGAGACGCCTGATTTACAGGAACGTGCTTTAGCCACCTTAAAGTTTATGAATGTTGAAATGCAAAAGTTGCAATTGAAAAATGACATTCAATCTAAGGTGCGCAATGATTTGGACCAACAGCAGAGAGAGTATTTTTTGCACCAGCAAATGAAAACCATTCAAGAAGAATTGGGTGGGGTGTCTTATGAAGAGGAAGTGAATGAAATGCTTGCTGCGGCTAAGAAGAAAAAATGGACAGATAAAGTAAGTTTGCATTTTGACAAAGAGTTGGGTAAGCTGCAGCGAATGAATCCTCAAGTAGCAGAATACTCTATTCAAAGAAATTATTTAGAACTCTTTTTGGACCTTCCTTGGGACCATTTTTCAAAAGATGTATTTGACCTGAAACGCGCCCAAAAAATATTAGACAGGGATCATTTTGGTTTAGAAGATGTTAAGAGACGTATTTTAGAACACCTGGCTGTTTTAAAACTTAGAAACAATATGAAGTCTCCTATCCTCTGTCTATACGGACCTCCAGGGGTGGGTAAAACTTCCTTAGGTAAATCCATAGCAGCCTCTTTAGGTAGGGAGTATGTCCGTATGTCGCTTGGTGGTCTAAGGGATGAAGCAGAAATTAGAGGGCATAGAAAAACCTATATTGGTGCCATGCCAGGAAGGGTTTTACAGAGTTTAAAGAAAGCGGGGACTTCTAATCCAGTCTTTGTATTAGATGAGATAGATAAATTGTCTAATTCCCATCAGGGAGACCCATCTTCTGCTCTTTTAGAGGTATTAGATCCTGAACAAAATGGTGATTTTCACGATAATTTTTTGGAAATGGGTTACGATCTTTCCAAGGTGTTGTTTATTGCCACTGCAAATAATTTAGGGGCTATTCAGCCTGCTTTATTGGATCGTATGGAGCTCATTAATGTGTCTGGATATACGATTGAAGAAAAAGTAGAAATTGCCAAACGCCACTTGTTGCCTAAGCAATTAAAAGAACATGGTGTAACGGCAGATCAAATTAAAATAGGCAAGCCACAATTTGAAAAAATTGTCGCAGGATACACTAGAGAATCAGGCGTGAGAAACCTAGACAAGCAATTGGCTAAAATGGTTAGAAACACCGCGAAATCTATTGCTATGGAAGAAGCTTATGAAGTTAAAATTACTCCAGAGCACATTGAAAAAGTATTGGGTGTACCGAGATTAGAACGCGATAAATATGAAAACAATAAGGTTGCAGGGGTAGTAACTGGTTTGGCATGGACCTCTGTTGGTGGAGATATTCTGTTTATTGAGTCCATTCTTTCCAAAGGTAAAGGGCTCATGAATATTACCGGTAATTTAGGAAAGGTCATGAAAGAATCTGCTACTATAGCCCTAGAGTACATTAAGGCTCATGCGGAGGAATACGGTCTTTCTGACGATATTTTCGAAAAGTACAATGTTCACATTCATGTACCGGAAGGAGCCACGCCTAAAGATGGACCAAGTGCAGGGATTACCATGCTTACTTCTTTAGTATCTCTTTTCACGCAGAGAAAAGTAAAATCTCGTTTGGCCATGACAGGAGAAATTACCCTGAGGGGAAAGGTGTTACCAGTAGGAGGAATTAAAGAGAAAATACTTGCAGCCAAAAGAGCAAATATTAATCAAATTATACTCTGTGAGGAAAACAGAAAAGACATTGCGGAGATTAAAGAAGCCTATTTAAAAGGTGTGACTTTCCATTATGTGTCTGACATGAGTGAAGTTGTGGCATTGGCATTGACCAAAGAGCAGGTGGCTGAACCTAAAAAATTGTAAATTTGCAATGATTTAAAACCATTAAATGAAAAAAATAACCATCGCTATAGACGGATTTTCCTCTACTGGAAAAAGCACCATCGCTAAAAAATTGGCCAAATCATTGGGTTATATTTATGTAGACAGTGGCGCAATGTATCGTGGGGTGACTTATTTTGCCATGCAGCAGGGTTTTATTAAAGACGGAATATTAGACAAAACAGCCCTTGTGAATTCGTTGGATCAAATAGACCTTCAATTTAAATTTGTGGCGGGTCAACAGGACGCTGCTATGTTTTTAAACGGAGCGAATATAGAAAAACCTATAAGAACCCTTGCCGTTTCTCAGCAGGTGAGTCCTGTAGCGACTGTCCCAGAAGTGAGGGAGAAATTAGTGGCTTTACAGCAAGCAATGGGCATTCAAAAAGGCGTTGTGATGGACGGTAGAGATATTGGAACCGTGGTTTTTCCTGAGGCAGAATTAAAATTATACCTCACTGCTTCTGCAGACACTAGGGCCCATAGAAGGTATAAGGAGCTCATTGACAGGGGAGATAAGGTATATTTTGACGCGGTGCTTAAAAATGTTCAAGAGCGTGATTATATAGATTCTCATAGAGCGACATCGCCTTTGAAAAAGGCAGAGGGGGCAGTGGAAATTGACAATAGTGATATGGGTCTTGAAGAACAATTTGAGCGCATATTAAGTCATGCCAATGCCTTGATTGCGTTTTAATATTTTAACAGCTATTCCATTACTTTTTGAAAAGACACTTTTAATAATAACACTTTAATTTAGTGGTGTTTAGATTTGTATTTCCCTAATTAAATTGTATTTTTGCACACCTTTTTAGCAAATAGTCAAGAGGAAAAGGGACTTAAATATTTTAATCATTCACAACTTCTGTAGGTATTGCGCGCTCTTGTAAGCCTTTCAGAATACAAATTTTAATCTTCAAATGACTGAAGAAAACACAAACGCAGCAGCAGAAAATGAAGCTGTAGCAGCACAAGCGACTACTGAAACAGTAGCGCAAGACCCAAAAGAATTTTTGGAAAACTTTAACTGGGACAAATACGAGCAAGGAATTGAGCGTGTTGAAGAGTCTAAGTTAGAAGAGTTTGAAACTTTGGTTTCAGCAAATTTTGTAGACACCGCAGATGAAGAAGTAGTGGTTGGAAAGGTAGTTTACCTTACTGAGCGCGAAGCTATCATTGACATTAATGCCAAGTCTGAAGGGGTAATCTCTTTAAATGAATTCCGTTACAATCCTGACTTAAAAGTAGGGGATGAGGTAGAGGTTCTTATTGACATTAGAGAAGACAAAACAGGTCAGTTGGTTTTATCTCACAGAAAAGCGAGAACTATTAAAGCTTGGGATCGTGTAAACAATGCACATGACAAAGAAGAAGTAGTGAACGGATTCGTGAAGTGTAGAACTAAAGGAGGTATGATCGTAGATGTATTTGGAATTGAGGCGTTCTTGCCAGGTTCTCAAATTGACGTGAAGCCTATTAGAGACTACGACCAATACGTTGGAAAAACAATGGAATTCAAAGTGGTTAAAATTAACCATGAATTCAAAAACGTTGTTGTTTCTCACAAAGCGCTTATTGAAGCAGATATTGAAGAGCAGAAAAAAGAAATCATTGGCCAGTTAGAAAAAGGACAAGTCTTAGAAGGTGTTGTTAAAAACATTACTTCTTACGGGGTGTTTATTGATCTTGGTGGTGTAGATGGTTTGGTTCACATTACAGATCTTTCTTGGTCTAGAATTAACCACCCGAATGAAGTGGTTGAGTTAGATCAGAAATTGAACGTAGTAATCTTAGACTTTGACGACAACAAATCTAGAATCCAATTAGGTCTTAAGCAGTTAGAGAAGCACCCATGGGAAGCTTTAAGCGACACGATTGTTATTGGAGACAAGGTAAAAGGTAAAGTAGTTGTTATTGCAGATTACGGCGCATTTATAGAAGTAGAAGAAGGTGTAGAAGGATTGATCCACGTTTCTGAAATGTCATGGTCTACGCACTTGCGTTCGGCCCAAGACTTTGTAAAAGTAGGTGATGAGGTAGAAGCTGTTGTATTGACTTTAGACCGTGAAGACCGTAAAATGTCTCTTGGTATTAAGCAATTAACGCAAGATCCTTGGACGGACATTACAACTAAATACCCAGTGGCTTCTAAGCACAAAGGTATTGTAAGGAACTTTACTAACTTCGGTGTGTTTGTTGAATTAGAAGAAGGAATTGACGGATTAATTTATATTTCTGACCTTTCTTGGACTAAGAAAATTAAGCACCCATCTGAATTTGTTGCTGTTGGTGACACTTTAGAGGTTGAGGTATTAGAACTTGACGTTGATGGTAGAAAATTAAGTCTTGGTCACAAGCAAACTACCGTTAACCCTTGGGATAAATACGAGACTGAATTCGCATTAGATTCTTTACATACTGCTACTATTGCAGAGATTGTAGACAAAGGAGCTACTATTAACTTCAATGAAGATATTGTTGCCTTTGTTCCTTCTAGACACCTAGAAAAGGAAGACGGATCTAAATTAAACAAAGGCGATGAAGCCCAGTTTAAAGTAATTGAATTCAATAAAGAGTTCAAGCGTGTGGTAGCAAGCCATACTGCTATCTTTAGAGAAGAAGAGCAACGCAATATTCGCACAGCTGTTAAGAAGGCTTCTGCGAGTGCAGACGAAGCAAAACCAACTCTTGGTGATGCTAACGAAGCATTACAAGCGTTAAAAGATAAAATGGAAGGAAAAGGAAACTAATCCTTTTGTTTGAATCATTTTAAAAGCCCGGGCTAATGCCCTGGCTTTTTTTTTTGCAAAGCAAATAGCTGTTGGTTTTTCATTCTCCACTTGTACACTTTAGCATAATTGGTATTCTAGGGCTGTGAATTGAAAAAATTCCCTATTTTTGTCTCGCAAACGCCTACACTGGAGCTTATGAGCCAAAAAGTACTTCTTTCTGAAAAAGAAATTCACATTATCCTTCACAGGTTGGCTTGCCAGTTGTTAGAAAGTCATCTCGATTTTTCTAATACGGTATTGATTGGTTTGCAACCTAGAGGAATATTTTTAGCAAAGCGTTTGNCGCAAATTCTCCAAGAGGACTATAAGGTTAAANACATTGCCCTGGGTTTTTTAGACATCACCTTTTTTAGGGATGATTTCAGAAGGGACGGCAAAACACTTACGGCCAACAAGACCCAAATAGATTTCCTTATAGACAGTAAAAAAGTGGTCCTCATAGACGACGTTTTGTATACCGGTAGGAGTATTAGAGCTGCACTCACCGCACTACAGTCCTTTGGTAGGCCTGAAGAAATTGAGTTACTTACGCTTATAGATAGAAGGTTTAGCAGACATTTGCCCATTCAGCCTAATTATAGGGGGAGGCAAGTAGACGTGATTGACCATGAAAAAGTAAAGGTGTGCTGGAAAGAGCAAGATGGAGAAGACACCGTATATTTAATAAACTAACGCCTTAAAAAAATACATCTAAAAAGTGCCAAATCCTAACAGACAATTAAGTGTAAAACACTTGCTCGGGATTAAATATCTCCAAGAGACAGACATTGATCTTATTTTTGAAACGGCAGACCACTTTAAAGAAGTGATTAACCGCCCTATTAAAAAAGTACCTTCTCTCAGAGACATCACTATTGCGAATATATTTTTTGAAAATTCTACCAGAACGAAACTCTCTTTTGAGTTGGCAGAGAAAAGATTGTCTGCAGATGTCCTTAATTTTTCTGCATCACAGTCTTCTGTCACAAAAGGAGAAACCCTTATAGATACGGTCAACAATATCTTATCTATGAAAGTAGATATGGTGGTAATGCGACACCCTAATCCAGGCGCAGGCGTATTGCTTTCTAAACATATTAATNCGGCTATAATAAACGCAGGAGACGGTGCTCATGAGCACCCCACACAGGCGCTACTAGACTCTTATTCTATTCGCGAGCGATTGGGAGATGTGGCTGGTAAGAAAGTAGTTATTGTAGGAGATATTCTCCATTCAAGAGTTGCTTTGTCTAATATTTATGCCCTAAAATTACAGGGAGCAGAAGTGAAGGTGTGCGGTCCCAAAACCCTGATACCAAAGCATATTGAGTCTTTGGGTGTTAGCGTAGAAACAGACCTTCGTAAGGCACTTAATTGGTGTGATGTAGCCAATATGCTTCGCGTTCAAAACGAGCGTATGGATATTAGCTACTTTCCAAGTACCAGAGAATACACCCAATTGTACGGGGTAAATATGGATCTGTTAAACAGCTTAGACAAAGATATAGTGATCATGCACCCTGGACCTATTAATAGGGGTGTAGAGATTACCTCAGAGGTAGCAGATTCCAATCAGTCTATCATTTTAAATCAAGTAGAAAACGGAGTAGCTATTCGCATGGCAGTCATTTATTTATTGGCCTCCAAAATAAAATAATATCATGGTTCAGATTATTGACCAAACGGCTGTTTTTTCTCAAGAAAATCAGGATATGAAGGCTTTTTTAGCCGCCTTGTCGCCGCTTTTAGAAGCGCATCTTTCGCACCATATTATTGTAGCGCTCTCTGAGGAGACGCCCGCAGAAGCTATTGATATCTCCCTGTTTACTCAATGGTCCACTGACTTTAAAAAATCTGCTAAGTCATTTGTATTAGTGACCAATGCCATTAGTTATGAAGATACTCCTGAGTCATTATCTGTAGTACCTACCCTCCAAGAAGCTAAAGATGTGATTGAGATGGAAGAGATAGAAAGGGATCTTGGATTTTGAAAGTCACTATTTTAGGCTGTTACGCAGCTACACCACGAACATTAACCCATCCTACTTCTCAGGTTCTTGAAATAAAAAACCACTTGTTTTTAATTGATTGTGGCGAGGGTACTCAGGTGCAGCTCAGAAAGCAAAAAGTGCGTTTTTCTAAAATCAATCATATTTTTATTTCACATTTACACGGCGATCATTTCTTTGGATTACCGGGATTGGTCGCTACTTTTAGGCTTTTAGGCCGTGTGAACCCGCTGCATATTTACGGGCCTAAAGGAATTAAGGAAGCGGTGACACTACTTTTAAAATTAGGCGATTCCTGGACCAATTACCCCCTGCATTTTCATGAACTAAGCTCACAAGCACCTGAGGTGGTCTTTGAAGATAAAAAAGTAACTGTTACCACTATACCCTTAGATCACAGGGTATATACCAACGGATTTTTGTTCAGAGAAAAAGTTGGCTCACGTAAATTAGAAGCACAAGCAGTGGAGGCTCATGGGATAGATAGCTGTTACTTTCAGAATATCAAAGACGGGAAAGATGCGCCAAATAAAGCAGGAGAAATAATTCCAAATGCTCAATTGAGTAGTGACCCAAAACCTACTAAAAGTTATGCTTTTTGTAGTGACACCGCTTATTTCCCTAAAATTATAGCTCAAATTAAAGAAGTTACCGTCCTGTATCATGAGAGTACCTTTTTGGAATCTGAGTCAGATCTAGCCACTAAAACCAAACATTCTACAGCATCTCAAGCTGCAAAAATTGCCGAATCAGCAGGGGTTAAATCACTGATTTTAGGACATTATTCAACCCGATATGATGGTTTGCAGCCTTTTAAAGAAGAGGCGGAAGTTTATTTTAAACCAGTCCTTTTAGCAGACGATGGTAGGGAATTTGAGTTCTAGAAATCATTCCGTTTCCTTATCTTTGAATTAAAATATTTGTCATGGAAAAAGATTTAGGCGACTATAGAAAATCATATGATAAGCAAGCTTTGGAGGAGACTCAAATATCAGACAATCCCATGCAACAGTTCCAGACTTGGTTCTATGAGGTGGAGGCTTCAGAAACTGTAGATGAGACCAATGCAATGAGTATTTCTTCCATAGGTTTAGATGGTTTTCCTAAAACCCGGGTGGTGCTTTTAAAAAAGTATTACGAAGAGGGATTTATTTTCTACACCAATTATGATTCTGAAAAGGGCAGGGCTATTGCGGCCCATCCAGAAGTATGTTTGTCTTTTTTTTGGCCCAGTATGGAACGCCAAGTAATCATTAAGGGTCTTGCAGAACGCTTGCCTGGAGAAGTCTCAGACAATTATTTTGACTCAAGGCCTTTGGGTTCCCGCCTAGGCGCTATGGTTTCTCCTCAAAGTAAGGTAATTGATTCAAGGGCGGTATTGGAAGACTCATTAAAGGCCCTAGAGGCACAAGCCGTAAACGNCCAAGTAAAAAGGCCTTCNCATTGGGGCGGTTATTTGGTGCGACCCAAAAGCATAGAGTTTTGGCAGGGAAGGCCCAATAGGCTTCACGATAGGATTAGGTATACTTTAGAGAAGGATTTCAACTGGACAGTGGAACGTTTGGCCCCTTAATCACAAAAAAAATAATCACTTACTTTCATTAATTTAACCCTATAATATATAAACTGTAGTACTTTTGTATTTTAGTTGTTTAAGGGTATTCATATGACAAAGAACCAATATATAAATAGGGAAATTAGCTGGTTGCGATTTAACGAACGTGTTTTGCAGGAAAGTGCAGATCCACAAGTGCCTCTAATTGAAAGGTTCCGTTTTTTGGGTATTTTTTCAAACAATTTAGATGAGTTTTTTAAGGTTCGTTATGCAACGGTTAAAAGGGTTGTAGACGCAGGTGCTAAGTTAAAAGGCGTTCTAGGTGATGAAAAGCCTAAAGCACTCTTAGACGAGATTACTAAGATTGTAATAGCCCAACAAAAACAATCGTTAGAGATTTTAAAAAATATTGAGGAGGAGCTAGAGACAAAGAACATATTCTTGATCAACGAGAAGGAACTCAGCCAAGAGCAGAAGCTGTTTGTTGCAGATTATTTTAATCAGTATGTAAGCCCTGTACTCATGACCATTATCTTAAATGATTTGGCAGACTTTCCAACTTTGAAAGATACTGCAGCCTACTTGGCTGTTAAGATGACTATGAATTCTGAGGATCAGAAGGTAAAGACTTTGGTTCCGCTGAGAAAAAGGAAAGACAATCGCTATGCGATTATAGAAATTCCTAAGAGTGTAGACCGCTTTGTGGTATTGCCAAATGTAGGGGAGAAGCAGTATATTATTATGTTAGACGACATTATTCGCTTTAATTTAGATAGGGTGTTTAGTATGTTTTCTTATACCAAGATTTCTGCTCATATGATTAAAATCACAAGAGATGCAGAACTGGACATGGACAATGACCTTTCTAAGAGTTTTATTGAAAAAATCTATGAAAGTGTAGAGGAACGTAAAATAAGTGACCCAGTTCGTTTTGTGTACGACATGAATATTGAAAAAGACACCTTGAAGTTCTTAAAAGATAAAATGAAGCTAGAAGACACGGATTCTGTTATTCCTGGTGGTAGATACCACAACAGACGGGATTATATGAGTTTTCCAAGTTTGGGCAGAACAGATCTATTGTATTCAAAAACGGCTCCGCTTCGTGTTAAAGGGGTTCCGTCAGAGGGAAGTTTATTAGACCATATTGCAAAAAAAGATTTCTTACAATACACCCCATACCATACTTTCTCTTACATCACTAGATTCTTAAAGGAGGCGGCTCTAGATCCTAAAGTGAAAACCATTAAGATTACCGTTTATAGGTTGGCCAACAACTCTCAGATTGCTGCTTCACTCATTAATGCGGTCAAAAACGGCAAGCAAGTTACGGTACAAATTGAACTTCAAGCCAGGTTTGACGAACATGCTAATATTGAATATGCAGAGCAGTTACAAGCTGAGGGGGTAAGATTGATTTTTGGTGTCAGGGGCCTTAAAGTTCATTCAAAAATCTGTTTAATCGAAAGAGAGGAGGCCGGACTTTTAAAGCGTTATGGTTTTGTAAGTACAGGTAATTTTAACGAATCTACGGCTAGAATATATACCGATTACACCCTATTTACTGCCCATGATTTAATCTTAAAGGAGTTAGACAAAGTATTTGACTTTTTTGAAACCACCTATAAGATTCACAAATACAAGCATTTAATAGTGTCACCGCATTATACTAAAAATGTTTTCAAGAAGCTTATTGACCAAGAGATTAAGAATGCCAAAGCGGGTAAAGAGGCTTCTATCAAAATAAAAATGAACAGTTTTACTTCCTATAAAATGGTAGATAAATTGTATGAAGCTTCTAATGCAGGGGTGAAAATTCAATTGATTATAAGGGGTATTTGTTGCCTGGTACCTGGAGTCCCTGGGATGAGTGAAAACATTGAAGTCATTAGTGTCATTGATAAGTTTTTAGAGCATACCAGGTTATTTGTTTTTAGCAATGATGGTGATCCTAAGATTTACATATCTTCCGCAGATTGGATGACTAGAAACTTAGACTATAGGGTAGAAGTGGGCTGTCCAATTTATGACACTGATATTAAAAATGAACTTATAGATACCTTTAATATGGCTTGGCAAGACAACACCAAGTCCAGATGGCTCACAGACCAACAAGAAAGTCCCTACCGAAAATTAGCAGGAGCTCCGCTGCGTTCTCAGTTTGCGATGTATGATTATTATAAAGAAAAATTAGAGTCTTAAAGGTTTAATGCCAACGCTTTTAGCCGTGAATCAATTGTTGGTTGCCCAAGTCCTTCATGATTTGTGCTTCAAAAATCAATAGAGATTCCCATTTTTCGTCTACTTCTTTTCTGTCTCCATATTGTCTCGCAAATTTTAGAAACATGGTGTAATGACCTGCTTCACTGATCATGAGTTTTTTGTAGAATTCTCTGAGCTTTGTATCTTCAAGTTCTTCAGAGAGCAACCTAAAGCGTTCACAGCTTCTTGCTTCAATGAGCGCCGCAATGAGTAATCTGTGTACTAGTTGAGTGGTTCTACTCCCACCTTTAGGAAAAAAGCTGAGAAGCGCAATGACATAGCTGTCTTTACGATCCCTTCCCAAGGTTTGCCCTCTGGCTATAATAAGATCGTGCACCATTTTGAAATGGCCCATTTCTTCCCTTACCAGTGCAGTCATTTCACTGACTAGTTCTGTGTATTCAGGAAAACCAACAATTAGTGATATTGCCGTACT
>JGI26253J51717_1000383_pt1 | contig 18779 bp, 19 predicted proteins | sample SaaInlV_100m_DNA_6_FD_51717 | JGI IMG/M metagenome (IMG submission 51717)
CCCCAATCGCTTGATAGCGATAGCGGTGCCCCCCCCAGTATTCGCCAAGGTTGTAGTCGCCATTGCACTCGACCAAGCATCAGTGGCTGCTGATCGATCACAACCCAGGCCCTTGCCGCACGCCCCGACCAAATCGTTCCTGATACACCGGTCAACGTCACGTTGTCAGGNAAGANACGCGATATAGCGCGNGCTGGAATCTGCGATAGCAGTAATGTCATAAAAACAAAAACAGCCAAGATGCGCCAATGTCGTGAGATCCATTCCATCGCTCAGGCGCCTGACACTCTTAGCGTCGCGTTTACTCCACCGTTATTACCCGCGCTACTGATAGAACCATCAATCACTACTAATCCAGATGAGCCCTCGATTTGCTCGAGAAATTGCAGCAACCCGTCGAAGGCTATCCCCTCAAATCGTATCTGCACCTCTCCTCGACTATTAGGCTGAAGACGCTTTACGGGCAGCCCCAAGGTCTCACTCAACTGACTGAGAGTCCGGGTTAAGTTGACCTGTGCGCCACCCCCATCGGCTCGCAGCGCCGCCAGTTGCTCAACCTTAAGGTCGATCCGCGATAACGTCGAGGCTAGCGCTTCATTGCCTGCCATTAAGCGTTGCCGCCGTCCATCAAGCTCGACGAAGATCACTTGTATAAACACCCACACGCCTAATACGGCGGCCAATATCATTAGGGCCATCTGATCTCTCGCAACGAGTGATTGAAACCATTGCCGTATCACGGTGTCTGCACCCGCAGGCGCGCCACCACGCCGTCGCTGCGAGCGTTAGAATTTTCTAACTGGGCACTGAACGACTGTGCTTTCAACTGCTCACGCACCTGCTCAACCGACTCGAAATTTGGCGCCGACAAACTCAATCTCAGATCACCTTTGCCGCTGTAGTTAAGTGCCGTCAATTGAATACCGTCGACCTGTTGAATAGCGGTGAGCAACCCGACCATGATGGGCGTGAAAGCGCCTCTTTGCGTGTTAGCGCCAAATTCTCCCAACTGTCTGTTGAGCTGCTTTTCTACATCAACGACTGCACCCCGTGGATTAACCCGACGATAACTCGCTTGAATCGCCTGGCGCAGTTCGAGGTCTTCTGCTTTGAGCATCTGATAATCTGCGACTGACAACCCTGTTTTTAAAATACAGGCCACAATGAGCGCGAGTGCAACACGCTGCCAGACGGCCCACCACCGAGCCAATGGAAGACGGGGCGCAAACTCACCCTGACGCAAATCAGGCCCCGATGGATGAGAACCGGCAATCAATAAAGCCTCTGAAAAACCACCTTTTCTCCACTGAATCGCGTCATGTAATGGTGCTGGAATGGTCGCTTGAGCCAGTGCTTGATCGGCTGTGTAAACAATCAACGTTTGCTCCTGAAGCCCGATACTCGCCATCAAATCAGGTAGCAAGGCGTGTTCAATACGCCCTCCCTCTGCCTGGCCCCACCGCATCACAGCATGCTGCTCTTCAAACACCACGGTGCATTGTCCGGGCGACCACGGCAAACACAGTGCCTCAGAAACCCACGGCACATTCTGCAGAGCATCGGGGAGCTCTTCGGACCAACCAGCAATCGTCGCACGACCCACGACAGCAATACTGTGCAAATCATCATCGACTCTGAGCGCCGCGAAGTGCAACTGTGCGACGTCCTCCAGCAGTGATTCTTCTAACATGAATGGCAACGCACGCTGCAGATGCTTAACCTCTTCAGGCGCAACCGATAACGTCAAAGAGCGCACTGCGTCAGCGGGAAACGCAACGCAAAGGTTGTCGGGTAGTGTGGCAACAGCAGGGTCAAACCGCTGAGGCGCATGACCAGAGCGAATCAGCAGCCCTTCCCCCTGTTGCCACCGCATAACGTTCAAATTGTTATTGAGTTGACTCATCATGAGCGCAGTGACGCGGCCGGCACCAATTGGTTCAAAAAGACAGACAGCATCATAGCTCGCCCTCAGATCTAAAAACAGCGACCGCCATGTCAGTCTCTCGGTGGAGCACTGTGAAAAGATGTCGCTGTCGATCAAGTAGCTCTACCGACGCATCCAAAAGAAACCAGTCACTGCGGATATCTAGTAACGACTCGAGTTCAGCGGACGGCCTGCCTGCCAAAATAGGATCGGCGAGCAGGTCTGCGACCTGAGCGATACCACCCTCTCGTCGACTTTCGACCCAGCGCTCTGCATCGATGACCGGCAGTGGTGCCCACTGATCGTCAGCATTGAGGGTTCTCAGCACCGGCAATGGCGCGGTGAGAATATTCAGACGCGTATTACGCTCCGGCCAGACTGTGACCAGTGGCGCTAATGCCTCATAGATCTCAGGTGTCATCCCTCGTACAGACCGCAATTCGCTGACGCTGGCTAATGCGCGATTGGCAGGCAAGTAGGGAAAGTCAGCATATCGGTACTCATTAGCCTCGGCGCCATCTCGNCGCCGATTCGTATCGGGATCAATGAAATCGCTGATCGCCTCGGTCAATGCCATCGCCTCGTCTAGCGGCAACGACGCCTCATTCAGTGCCTGCAGTAGGCGGATCAAGAGCTTTTGAGTTGGCGTCCAGCGACCCGCTTCATCGCCCGAGACCTGATCCACCGATTCGTTTTGTTGCCTCGACTGACTAACAGGCTCGCTCTCGACTCCGGCACTCGCACTCTCTGAGCCGCCATCGCTAACCCCTTCACCCCCAGAGGGTGGGGTTTGCGTGACAGGGTCACTCACAAGCATGTTGAGGTTGATGCGCCCCTGTAGATCGGTTAATTGGCCCGTCATCCACCCCCCGGCATCTAAAGGATAAGGGGTTGCGGGCTGCGCCCATAGCTCGCCTAAATGATCAGCGGCTGTTGCGCTGCGCGCGTCAAGCAAATGGTCCGCCTGTAATGCCAGCTTCGCTAATTCTTCGGCACCGATTAAATAAGCCCAAGCCTGCTCAGAGAAAAGCTGATTTGTGCCACGCTGAAGTGCCAGGGAGAACTCTCGTTGCAAAGCGACCAGCAACGTTGCCGACAACGCAAAAACCAGCATGGCAATAATCAAGGCCGCGCCCCGCTGAGGTCGGCTAGGGTTAAGAGGACGGCAGCACATAAAGCCTCCTTATCTCGCCCGCCCTCGCCAACTCCAGCACAATCTCGATAGCAGCGGGAGTGGGCAATTCAAGACCCGGTTGCGATACGTCCAAGATCCAATTGTCGCGCCAGTTGCGATCATCGATCACGTCATCGCGATCGCTCTTCAACTCAGCAATCGCCGGCAAGAACCGCACCTCAAACCCTACCACGTCATCCAGCATGGCAGTCTCGATTGCCTCTGTGCCTGGCGTTCGGTCTAATACAGGAAAATGCGCTCGCCAGAGCGCGTCGTCCTCTATCCACCAGCGCACGCGCTGCAACGTGCTGCGTGGCGCGCCAGTTGAGTTATGCCAGCCTGCTCGCGTCAAAGTGAGCGGGTAACGTGAGAGCACACCCCCGCTCAACGCCGGTGCTCGTTGATCGAACTCGTCGACTATCGATCGATTGACCACTTGACGAATATCACGCGATAGCAAAGTCAGCGTTTGATTAATTTGTTGTGCTCGAACCGTCGCACTGCGCACGCTCTCGGCACCAGACAGGGCTGACGACAAAGCACTATATGCCACCACCGAAATCAACGCGGTAATGGCCATAGCCACCAGCACTTCTATCAGCGTGAAGCCTAAGCTAGTTCGCCTAACGCCCACGATTCGCTCGCACCACAGTCACGTAGCCGTCCAATACATGTAAAGGCGTGGTGAATCCATCTTCACTGTCCGAAACAGTCACTTCGTAGCGAAAAAAGCCAGGAACCTGAGTGCCTTCACTCTCACTCCACCAGTACCAAATGCGGCCCGCCATTTCCTCACTGCCTGTAATCAGGCCAGTTTGTAGCGTTCCCTTCGCGGCCGCGACCAAGCGCAACTCAGCAAGTCGGTTTGCTGCAATCCACTGCGCTTGAATACGATCTTGCAAGTAACGCGTTCCATCAATCTGCTGAGATAAAGTGAGCAAGAGTGCAGGGACCGCTATCGCTACCACTGCCAACGCCACCATCACCTCTACCAAGGTAAAGGCTCGATTGCGAGATGGACGAGATAAGCGGTTACTCCTCAATGGGTGGCTCCCCATTGGGCAACAAGTTCATACGACCCAATAAATCCCACTCGAGTCGATACAACAGTTCACCAGTGAGATCATCGAGCCATTCGATTGATCCCGGTGTCACTTCGCCTCCCGCCCACATGATAATTTGTGGTGCCGTTTTGAGAGTCGGATCATAGACAGGGATCTCGACGCTGGGCTGCCCTTCTAAATTCAGCAGTAGCTCAGTGCCTGCCATAAAGACAAAAGGCACAAACACCTCCGTGCCGGCACGGGGCGACGCCCAACCCTGTTCAAAGCGCCGCAACCAAATACCCTGATATCGTGTGTCTCGAGCGGTGGAGTCAAAGGCTATTAACAAACCATGGTCGGCGGCAGACAGTTCCGCCTCATCACCAGAAAACGACAGTAAATTTGCGAGATATCGGACCTCGCCATCCAGCTGTAATTCTGCACCGCCACGCCCAACATTAAGACTGACCACCCCGGTCAGTAATACGATGACAAGTATCGCCACCAGCAATTCGATGAAGCTAAACCCACGTGGCGTGACAGAAGACATACCCGAAAGTGATGTGACGGCGACGCCGCTAACCTTCACCCTCGTTCCAATTACCGATGTCGGCGTTTTGATTCTCTCCTCCAGGCAAGCCATCAGCACCCAAAGAGTAGATATCAGTCTCGCGATATTCGCCGGGAGAGAGGTATAAGTAAGGGCGTCCCCAAGGGTCTAGTGGTAATTCTGACAGGTAGCCTCCTCGCTTGAAGTTGCGCGGTTCCGGAGCGAGCGTACTCGGACTCACCAATGCCTCTAGCCCTTGCTCTGTGCTGGGATACACAAAATTATCCAGTCGATAAATTTTCAGTGCCGTTTCGATTGACTTGAAGTCAGCCTGGGCTTTTTGAATCCGAGCGTCGTCAGCACTGTTGAGTACCGTCGGTGCGACCACACTGATGAGCAGCCCCATAATCACCAGAACCACCAGAATCTCAATCAACGAGAAGCCTTTCAATTTACTCACTGTTTATCACCTCACCATCGTATTCAGATCAAAAATCGGCAGCAAAATGGCGAGCACGATGGTTAGCACTAAGCCACCCATTAATACCACCATTGCGGGCTCTAATAGTCCCATGATGGCGCCCAGCGTCATTTCGAGCTCACGCTCTTGGTTGGTTGCTGAACGCTCCAGCATTTTTTCTAGATCGCCGCTGGCCTCACCCGACGCCACCATATGAACCATCATAGGTGGAAAAAACACCTCCTGTGACAATGCACGACTCAGGCTGGANCCCTCCTGCACTTTGACAGACACCGTCCCACTTGCCTGTCGCATCACCAAGTTGGTCATGACTGACCCTGCGATCCGCAAAGCGTGTATCAGGGGGACACCCGACGCCATTAAAATACTCAGTGTTGACGCGAAACGAGCGCTATCGAGTGCGACAAATACACCCCGTAAACCAGGAATACGCAATAAAAGTTGGTGCCATTTTTTACGCCGCTGGGTATCTCGAAGGGCTCGCCGAAAAAGCCATATCGACCCTGCCAAACCGATCAGACAATACACCGCGTAGTCTCGTAAAAAATCACTAAGCCAAATCAAACCAACGGTCAGTGGCGGCAGCGCTTTTTTGCTGTGCGCGAAAATACCGATCAACTCAGGCACAACAAAAATCATGAGTGCAGCAACCACCGCTATCGCCACAGCAATTAACACGATGGGGTAGATGAGCGCCATCTGAAGTTTTTGAGCGGTGTGCTGGCGAGTCTCAGTATAATGCGCCAACTGTTCTAGCACTGGAGCAAGCTGCCCCGCCTCCTCTCCCGCGTTCACCATCGCGCGATACATTTCTCCAAAGGCTTGCGGAAATTGGTTCAGAGAGTGTGCCAACGTGTGGCCCTCCGATACCTTAGAGCGGATCTGTAACATCATCGATTTCACAGCAGACCGGCGGCTTTGTTCCGCGACCGCTTGTAAGCACTCATCTAGGGGCAGCGCCGAGGCGACCAAGGTAGACATTTGGCGCGTCATCAAAGCCAGCTCCCCAGCGCTGAGACGGCGATTGCGCAATCGAAAACGACCAGAGTCTCGAGTACCTGACGCACCCAGAGCCACTGTTATCTCAACTGGGCGTAACTGCTTTTGTCGCAGCACACTCCGAACCTGACGATCAGAGTCGCCCTCCAATACGCCTTTAACCAGCTTACCTCCACTGTTGAGCGCTTGATAACGGAATGCAGGCATAGCGCTAATTGACCGCTGTCACGCGAAGCACTTCTTCTAAGCTTGTCTCACCACTGATAATGCGCCAACGACCATCGGCTTGAATGCCAGGGCTCTGCTCGCGAGCAATGCGCAGCAATGTCTGCTCGCCATCCCCTCTGTGAATCGCCTCCCGCAATTCGTCCCCGATGACGATCGACTCATAAATACCCATCCGTCCGCGGTAACCCGTCATATTGCAGTGTTCACAACCTCGGGGACGATAAAGCACCGCTGAACCAGAACCATCAGCAATCGACAAACGCTCCCGCTCGACTTCATCAGGCTCATAAGGCTGCCGACACTCAGTGCATAAGAGCCGCACTAAACGCTGGGCCATCACACAGAGCAAACTAGAGGACAGTAAGAAAGGCTCTACTCCCATATCGCGGAGACGCGTGACGGCACCAATCGCGGTGTTGGTATGCAAAGTCGATAGGACAAGGTGCCCAGTCAATGACGCTTGCACGGCAATTTCCGCCGTTTCAAGGTCGCGAATTTCACCCACCATGACAATGTCTGGGTCTTGGCGGAGAATCGCGCGCAAACCGCGAGCGAAGGTCATATCGACCTTTGTATTGACCTGCGTTTGCCCCACCCCTGGCAACATATACTCAACGGGATCTTCAATCGTCAAAATATTGCGTGACGTTTCATTGATACTCGACAGGCCTGCATATAACGTTGTGGTTTTGCCAGATCCCGTGGGTCCCGTCACCAAAATAATGCCGTGTGGACTCGCTAACGCACTGCGGTAGGTCTGATCGACCTGCTCATTCATGCGCAATTCACTCAGATTCAACTGTCCCGCCTGTTTATCCAGCAGCCGCAACACGACTCTTTCACCAAATGCAGAGGGGATCGTGGACATGCGGATATCGATACCATGACCTGCTATTCGCACCGAGATTCGGCCATCTTGTGGCACTCGTTTTTCAGCGATGTCGAGTTTAGCCATCACTTTCAGGCGTGATACGAGCAGCGGCGCCAGCATCCTTTTAGGTGAGAGTATTTCGGTCAATACACCGTCAATGCGATAACGGACACTCAGCCGTTCCTCAAAGGTTTCAATATGGATATCGGAGGCTTGCTCTTTCACCGCCTGAGACAAAATGGCGTTAATGAGCCGAATGATCGGCGCNTCGTCTTCTGCATCCATCAGATCCCCCACGTCGGGGAGCTCATCCACCAAGCGTGACAGATCAATATCGGAAGACAGGTCATCCGCCATCTGTGCCGCTTCGTTTTGAGTGCGCTGGTATGAAACGGTCAACCTCTGACGAAAAGCAGCGTCATCTAACGCCTCGAGAGAGAACACCTCTCCCGTATAACGACGCACCTCAAGCAGCACTTCAGGGGCCATGGGGGCAACGTAATACAAAACGAGGGCTCCGCTGGTGCGCTCCAGCAGTACATTACAGTTTTGTGCAAAGGCAAAGGGTATGCCCGATACGGGCCCGCGTGGCGGGGGGTCAGAGACTGCTTGCGTCGCGAGGGTTGATTCCGTCATGTGAGGTCACTCGCCCTCTGCAGTATCCAACGGCACTTCAGGCAGCTGCTGTATCTGTTCTTCCCAAGTGGGCAAGACCGGCAAACTCCCATCGTCCAGAAACATCAGACCTCTCTCTCTTCGCTGCAGCTGCTTGTCGCGAATAAAACGATACTTCTCAGCCGTGGCACCTGCCAAATCCTGATCATCTCGAATAATGGTAGGACGGATAAATACCAACAAGTTAGACTTAGTTACCGACACAACATCATTGCGGAAAAGCCGACCCAGCAAGGGAATATCTGACAAAAGCGGTATCCCTTGGGTTGAATCCTGCACGTCATCTTTGACCAATCCACCCAGCACTAAAATATCGCTGTCGTTTGCCAATACTTTGGTCTCGATTTTGCGCTCATTGGTGATCACATCCGAGGCAGCCAAAATTTGCGCCGAGATACTCGACACCTCTTGAACAATATCCAAGACGACTGAATCACCCTCATTAATCTGCGGCGTCACTTTTAAAGTAATACCGACACTCTGGCGCTCTATTGTCTGAAAGGGGTTTGACGCACCATTCGCAGAACCCGTATTGGTGTACGACCCCGTCACGAAAGGCACCTCTTGCCCTACGGTAATAAACGCCTCTTCGTTGTCGAGGGTCAGCAGACTCGGCGTCGATAAGATATTCGCATTCCCTTGGGTTTCGAGTGCATTCAGAATGACCGTCATGGTCAGCGATTCATCCACCATTCCCCATCCAAGCGTCGCCCCCGGTGTGCTTGCCAACGCGCCCGCTACGCTCCGTGTATCAATCACTTCCGAACCGTTATCAGGCAGCAGCGCGCCGGCCAGTTCTGCGTTACGCCTCTGTTGGGCTGTGCTATTACTGATATTACCGCCATAAAGGCCACTGTCATTGGCAAACAACCACTGCAGTCCCAATTCCTGCCCCTCTGTCATTTCCATTTCGACAATGATGGCTTCGATCAAGACCTGCGCACGGCGGATATCCAGCCTCGCGATGACCGATTCTAATGCAGCCATTTCGTCGGTGTCGGCAGTGATGATGAGGCTATTGGTGCCAGCATCCGCCTCAATGGTTGACTCGCCACCGTTGCGCTGAGTGCCTCCCGCCTCTAGACGAGCGATATTTTGCATCACGCGTGTCAACACCTCTGCCGTTTCAGTGGCGTCGGCGTACTCCAAATAGACCACCCGAACATTGCCAGACTGTTCTAACGGCGAGTCGAAATAAGCGACCAATTTTCGAATCCGCTCAACGGACATTTCGTCAGCAGTGACCACCACACTATTGGTGCGTTTGTCCGCAACCAGAATCACGTCTTTATTAGCCTCAGCCCCCTCTCCCTGTCGCGCTTTCTCAAGCGTATTGAGCATACTGACGACATCTTCGGACACGCCATACTTGAGTCGGATAATCTCTGTTGTTTGAATCGCGGATCGATCCATCCGCTCAATGATCTCGACAATACGACCAATGTTGGAACGGATATCCGAGATAATGATGGCGTTGCTCGGCGCATAGGCCGCCATGTGCGCCTGCTGCGGCACTAAGGGCCTCAATACAGGAATCAACTTAGCCGCTGATATATTGTCGAGCCGAATCACTTGGGTCACATATTCGTCATTGCCCAGAAAATCTTGATTTTCTATCAGCGGCACGGGGGAAGAGCGCGCATCTTTGCTCGGGACAATCCTCACGACCTGTCCACTCCTCACCGCGGTATAACCTTGCACATCAAGGATAGAAAGGAATAGATCGTAGAGTTCTGACTGCGTGACGGGTTTAGACGAAATGACCCGCACCTTCCCCTTCACATTTGGATCCACCACCATAGTGGTGCCCGTGACATCGGCGACAAACTTAATAAACTCTTGAATATCCGTATCTTTCAGATTGACCGTATATTCTTGCGCCGCTAAATCGGGCGTGACCAACAAAAAGATGGCCGCCGCTATGCCGCGTAACGTGCGCAAGGAAAATACGGTGGAACGATTTCTTATCACGGTCATCCTGTTAACGGTTCGTTAAATCAACATTGATTGTCACGTTGCCACCCTCTCTCGTCATATCAAATGTCGCTTCGGTGGCCTCTTTCATCAGTGTGTATAGTTTTAGCGTGTTAGTCGTGTCACTCAGTGAAAGGCCATTGACCGCCGTCACCACATCGCCTGTCTTAAAACCCAGCGCGTCAAAAGCAGCACGTTCTTTGCTGGGACTGATGCGATACCCGATGATCGCACCATCGGACTGCACCGGCGAAACCGTCAACAAACTGGCCAATGCCTCGGGGCTCTCGTAGAGCGCCCGTCGGTAACGCTGGGCTACTTCGCTTCGCTCAGCCTCACTTGCAATCGGCGCTCGTGCCTCAGGCCGAGGTGCACCGATTGAGCGGTTAGGCTGCGTTGCGGGTCCTGCTCTCGATGGTGTCGTGGGCACCACCAGTCCTACGCCCTCGTACAACGTTAACAGCTCGTAAGTCCCATTGTTATCGATGACGATGGTTTGTGGCATTACTTTTGCCAAAGTCACTTGACCAGAAGCTGGCAAACTATCCCCAACAGCATAGACCTGCTCCGCTCCGTTCACCCTGATCACCGCGCTCCCCAAGCCGTCCTCTGTCAAGGCCACAATCCCCGTTAAGGTCAAAGGCAGTCGCGTTTCTGCCGCATTTCGCTCTATCCCATCACGATTATCCGAGGACTCATTGGCCCCTGGAGAAGCGTCTAGTTCGTCTGGGATCCCCCCAAACACACCTGAACCGATGACCGCACTCGTATCGACAGCCACCAATTCAAGCTGAGCAGAAGACTGAGGTGGGTTCAATGCCAAAGCAGGTACCGATTCAATGGCACTGGCACGCCAGGGAATCCACATTAATTGGCTCACACTCAGGAGAGACCAGAGCACCAGAAGAATAATGAGCGCGTCTTGGACCCGCTTCAAGGCAACAGGATCGCGCGCGAGCCGGTGCCAAATGCGACGCAAACGTATCTCGGCTGACGCCATCATTCCTTGAAATTGCACTTTCCACCTGCGCTGCTCAACAGTATTCACAATCTTGCGCTACGTCCGGCTACTCCTTGCCGATTATCATACGCTCTAGGTATCCAAAATACTCGCGTTACGCCTTGAGAATACCGTTACGAACAGTACGGTTATTCACGAAAGAACGAGGTTCTTAGCAGACACTTACCAACAACACCTTACCTTGAGATTCAATCTGGTTATGCTAAATTAATCGGACCTGCGGGGCGGCACACGCCTGAGATGCCTAATCGGCAAACCCGTTGAACCTGATCCGGATCATACCGGCGGAGGGAACAGGTGGCGTGACGCTTTTGTCCCATACCCCCTGCACTCGTCTCCGCTCAGCTCTGAGGAGAGACCGTGTTACCAATGATCACTTCCTTTTGCACCATGCCGACCCCATATGATTCGACGGGCGACTCATCCCGTGGCTTCACTGAATGCTTAGGCAACGGCCATACCAAGCTCCAGCCAGCAACTCGCAGAGTGAGCATCCAAGGTCGGAAGTATTCGTATCTGTTTAGCTTCATTGGTCTACTGGGCTGGACCCTAGCCGAGGGTTCGGCGGGCGCTCTGGAAGAGGTTACCGTCACAGCGACCCTTTTGACTGAGGCCTCCCCCGCCCTCAGTGCGACAGTACTGGCTGAGCAACACAGGCAGCAACGCGGCGCAGTCCACCTCGAAAACATGATCTCTCTGGCTCCTAATGTCGCTAGCTCTTCAGGTGCGTCTCGCAATCGCTTTTTTCAAATTCGCGGTATTGGTGAACGCAGCCAATTTGTCGAGCCAATCAATCCATCAGTCGGCGTTCTGCTCGATGGCATTGATCTCAGCGGCTCGGGAGGCGCATTGACGCTCTACGATCTCCAGCAAGTCGAAATTCTGCGGGGGCCTCAGGGTACTCTGATGGGGGCCAATGCATTAGCGGGGCTCATCGCATTACGCAGCGCAGCCACTGATAATGCGATACGCGAGGCAACCGCAGGCGTCGAAAATAACGGCGGTAGACAAATCGGCGCACGATTGGGTGGCACGCTTGGAGACGGCGTGAGCGGACGAATCGCCGTTCAGCAGTTTCAAAGTGATGGCTTCGTCGACAACCAATGGCTAGATCGAGACGATACCAATCAGCGAGATGAGCTAACAGGTCGAGCGGCGCTCCGGTGGCAAGCCACAAAGCACGCCCTCGAAGTCGCTGCGTATTACACCGATATCGACAACGGCTATGACGCTTTTTCATTAGACAATACCCGCTCAACGCTCTCTGATGAGCCGGGCGAGGATGACCTCACCTTAAAAGCGGCCCGTTTGAATTGGGAGTACCGCGGCGGTGCATACGACAGTCTGCTGCAAATGAGTCATGCCAAAACGCTCAGCACCTACAGCTATGACGAAGACTGGAGTTATGTCGGTATTGCTCCCGGCTGGGAATACAGCTCCTTTGATCAGTACCGCCGCGATCGATCCATGAGCAGTGCCGAATGGCGGCTACAATCGGACATTCCAGCATCGACCCGTTGGGCGATGGGCGTGTATGCCCGAGAAGAAAGTGAAGCGCTCCGTCGCGATTACACGTACCTCTCTTCACCCTTTCATAGCGACATCGACACCCTTACAACCGCGCTGTTTGGGCAGATTAACCAAGATATTAATGCTCAGTTAGCGGGCTTCGTGGGTGCCAGAGTGGAGCAGCGCGATAGTGACTACGTCGACAGTATGGGTGTTGATCATTCATTTGATCTCTCCTACTGGACCGGTCGAGCTGGTCTAATCTGGCAATACCAATCGGATCAACAACTCCACGTGACCGTGTCTCGTGGCGCCCGCGCAGGGGGACCCAATGCACAACTCCTCGCGAGCATTGATGCACTCCCGGATGCCAATCAAGGCACACTTGCTGGGCTCGGTACTTTTGACGAAGAGACCCTCCTTAGCCTGGAACTAGGCTGGGTGACGTTCTGGCCCGAGTATCAACTTCGCTCTCAGCTCACCCTGTTTGCGATGGATCGACAGGATCAGCAAGCCAAAGCGTCATTGGTCATTCCTCGGAGCGACGGTAGTACCGCCTTTATTGACTACACCGACAACGCAGCGGGTGGCAAACACCGAGGGCTCGAATGGGAGGCGACTTGGCGCCCCCACGAATCGCTGACATGGAGGGCGTCTATCGGCCTATTGGATGCTTATTTCGATGATTACATCAGTGCAACGGGCGAAGATTTGTCGGGTCGATCACAACCACAGGCACCCGAATGGCAGTATTCACTGGGGGCGACTTGGGCGCTNCATCAGCGCGTCTCTTTGCACCTCGAGGCAGTCGGTAGCGACGATTATTTTTTCTCAGATCGGCATACTGTTCAGGCACCAGAAAATCATCTAATCAACGCCAGTCTGTCGGGTGAACTTCGCTCATGGCAGTGGACACTCTGGGCCAGGAATTTGACCGATAGCGCCACGTTTACCCGAGGCTTTGGTACGTTTGGCAATGACCCGCGCAAAGAATACCGGCCTGAGGCCTACCGACAATATGGAGAGCCTCGTGTCGTGGGTTTCACACTACAATATAGTTTTATGGAGCGCCCAAAATGAAACTGACTGCCGAATTGAGCGTGTATCCGCTCCGAGAAGATTTTAAAAACGTAGTCGAGGCGTTTATCAGCGAATTACTCAAGCACGAAGACATCGTCGCCGTCACGAATTCAATGAGCACGCAAATCAGTGGCGAAGATACCGCTGTTTTCGCCGCCATCGAAAAGGCACTGCGCACCAGTTACCAAACCTTTGGGCATCAAGTACTCGTCGCAAAATTCATTCCTGAACATTTTGCCGACATCGGTCCATTAACCTAACGTGAATGCGGTAGAAATCTGCGCCGTCTTACTGGCGCTGGCTTATGTCATATTGGCAATACAGCAACGGCGAATTTGCTGGATTGCCGCCATTATCAGCGCCCTACTGTATGTCCATATTTTTTGGCAGGTCGCGCTTTATTTAGAGGCGCTCTTACAGGTGTTTTATATCATCATGGCGCTGTACGGCTGGTCTGCTTGGGGACGTCATCAGCCGAGTGATCACAGCTATAGCCACAATAAGAATCAAAGCCAAATTCGGACCTGGACCAGACAGCAACATCTCATCGCCTGCACCGCTGTCATCAGTCTGAGTCTGATTTTGGGGTGGGGGATGCACAACTGGACCGACGCTGCCCTACCTTTTTTTGATGCGGCAACAACTGTTTGCGCATTACTCGCCACTTGGATGGTGACGCAAAAACTGCTCGAGAATTGGCTTTACTGGATCGCAATCAACGCCGTTTCAATCGGTTTATATTTGGCTCGAGATCTATCATTGACCGCTGCGCTGTTTGCAGGCTATGTCATCCTTGCGATGGTCGGTTATCGCACTTGGCGAACACAATGGTTACGGCAGCAAACCGCTTAAGTGACGCGCTGCGCAACTGGGCAGACTGGGACTCAATCGCGGCTCTCGCAACGGCACCGCGCCTAGGTCCAGTGCTATCGGAGGGTAGCGGTCATATCCTGTTTGAACTGCTCGATGAGCCATCGCTGGTAGCCCGTATTCGCCGCAGACCCACCAGTGAAGTCGAAGGCGCCTTCACTGGTGAAGTCGAGATCTGGTCGGCCGCTGCGTCAGCGGGTATCGCACCCGCGCTGCTCTACGTCGATCACCAGCAGCAGGCCGTTATCTGCGAGCGCGCAAGGCAGGCGTCGCACCCCATCACCGGGGCAGCACTCGGTCAGCTGATGTGCGCCATTCATGCCCTTCCGAGAGTGAATCGCCAGCTAACACTTCGTGCTGATGTCACATCCTATCTCTCTTCGGTACCCGCTGAGCAACGCAGTGCGTGGCGCGCGATTGTCCATAGCACTGATATCGAGCAAGCCTTTTCAATGCTTGAGCACGATACCGATTACTTGTGTCATAACGACCTCACTGCCGGTAATCTATTAACTCAAGGCGATCAGCTTTTCGCCATCGATTGGGAGTACGCCGCCATGGGCAGCCGGTATTTTGACGTCGCCATTGCGATGACTGATCTGCCAGCGATTGAACAGCCACTGTTGGCAGAGCGCGTCTTCGGGCAATCACTCTCTTTCGCACTATTGACTGCAGGACGCACTATTGCCGCGCTCGTGACGGCACTGTGGCAGCACCGATTTGATCCTAGTCAGGCTCCCGATCCACGCACTGACTTATCCTGGCTGCCCCGGCGGTGAGCCAGACTTGGCATGTGCTGGGTGCGGGCGCGATTGGCGGCTGGCTAGCCTGTGAATTGCAGACCGTTGACTGTCCGATAACGTTGTTGCATCACGGTGACACCGAGCCAACGCGTCGGCTGACGCTGAGTAAAGCCGCGAGTGCTGCGCCAAAAAAAGGACCCATCTCGTTCACCTTTGAGCAAGAGTCCGTCAGTCAGGAATCAGCGATTACCGCCTTACTGGTGTGCACCAAAGCATGGGCAACGGAAGATGCCGTGCGATCCGTAGCCCATCGGCTGTCTGAGCAGACGCAAGTAGTATTGCTGGGCAACGGGATGGGCCTCGCTGAGCGCGTTCTCCCACTGATCGGAGACGCTGCCCTAATACTGGGATCGACCACCGCCGGTTGTCTCAGGAGCGACCGGAACACGCTGCATTTATCGAGCACTGGCACCACCTACCTCGGCCCCGCCGGGGCAGATTCAAATCCACCAGCATGGCTACCGCTCTGGCAACGCAGCCTGACGCAATGTCACTGGCAACCTGACATACGCTCGATATTACTGGCCAAAACCGCCGTCAATGCGGTGATCAATCCTCTAACAGCACTTCATCAGGTGAAAAACGGCGCTCTGCTCCAGCCCGCATTGCTGAGCAGCACTAAGGCCGCCATCACTGAGGTACAACGTCTACTGACTGCCGCGGATGAAACGGTGATTGCCGACGCGTTACCGGGTCGAGTCAACGATATTTGTCAGGCCACCTCAGAGAATGACTCTTCGATGAAAGTGGATCTGGCACGCGGTAACCCCACCGAAATTGAGTGGATACTAGGATGGCTATTGACGCATTTGGTCTCTGAGCCACCCGCCACCCCTGTATTGCAAGCTCTTTACGATGAAATTCAGATCGCGGAAAAAGTCAGGCGCTCTGCTTCTTAGCCTTAAGGCGCCGGTAACCGAAACGCACAGGCGAGCGCGCTCAGTCCCATTGCAGCCTCAAACCGTCGCCCCTTAAAGGAGCGCGAACAAAGAAATAGCGACGATCCACACGGCGGTGGCACGACTGATGGCTTTCTGCGCGGTCTCCACCACCTCAACCACGTGAGAAGGCGTCTCTGCATTACTGAGATCAAGATGCCACGCGCGGGCAATACTTAGGGCTAGCAGCGACTGATTAGAGTAGGTTTTATCAAACGCTTGGTCTGTCAAAAGACTGCGGCTTTTCTCGAAGTCACCTAACAGCGAAAAAGTCAGTAACACCACGCGGGCGGGTAACCATTCTACAAATGCTACCGCAGACTGAAATTGGCCATTTGAGCGCACATTCATCAGGTCAATCAGTCGATAAGCAGCCGCGGCAAAGGGCCCCAACAGGCAAAAATACAAGACGGTCGGAAACCAGCGGGCAAAACCGCGATACCCGAACGCCTGCAGCGCCGCTTCAGGCAACATAATACCTTGCTCAGGCAGTGTATTTGGCTCCGTGACCAGCATTTCTGCGCCGTGAAGATCGCCTACGCGAGCGCGAGCCAAGAAGCGCTGAAGATCCGTTGGATAATCATCTCGCCCAAAAGCAAAGTACAACAAGGCAACAGACATCAACGCCTCGCCCAGCTCGCCGAGAAACAAGGCCAGCACCCAGAAAAGGCCCAGAAAAACCAATAGGGGTACCGCCACTCGCAGTGCTAGCGACAGCGGCGATTCCAAAGCCAATGCATCGATCCTACCCATCATTGGATCAAACCAAGTATCGCGATGCAGAGGGCCACCGCCGCCAAATAAGGCAAACAGTCCCACCGCCACAATGAAAACCAAGTACGACACTACCCCTGTTCTCCTTTTACTGCTCCTAGCAACTGCTTTAACTGCAACCAATCGAAAGCTGGCCCAGGATCTGTTTTACGCGTCGGTGCGATATCTGAGTGACCCACAATAGCATCGTGCTGAATGGCCGGATATTGATTTCGCACCGCGCNAATTAAGTGCGCCAGCGCACGATACTGCGTCATCGCATAGTGCTCCTCATCACAGCCTTCTACTTCGATACCAATACTGAAATCGTTGCAATTTGAGCGGCGTTCCCAGCACGACTCCCCCGCATGCCACGCCCTGTCGTCGGTCGATACAAATTGCACTATCTCCCCGTCGCGACGAATCAGAAAGTGAGCGGAAACCATTAGGTGGGCAACTTCAGAAAAATAAGCGTGATCGGCGGGATTCAGTTGGTTGGTAAAGAGTGCTTCTATGTGGGGGCCACCATACTCGCCCGGCGGTAACGATATGCCATGAATGACAATCAGCTCTGGTGTTGCCTCGGTGGGTCGCTCATTGAAGTTGGGCGAGGGCACTGGGCGCGCGCAAGCCAGCCATCCATTCGCGAACTTCCATTGGTCACTCGAGGTCATCACAGGGTAATCTTATCGCACCAGCGAGGGCTGCTCCTCTTTTCAGTCATTTTTTAAGCAACATGGACAACACCATGATCAGTGCTCAGTATATTTCAGAACGCGTCCAACAAGCCCTTGCGGAAGATGTGGGCACAGGAGACATCACCGCCTCATTGATCGCGCCCGACGCCTTCGCCAGTGCAGACGTGATCACGCGTGAGGCGGGCGTACTGTGTGGCAAAGCGTTCGCCGATGAGACATTCCGGCAAGTTGACCCGCGTTGCAGCACGGTTTGGCAGGCGGCGGATGGTGACCCCCTTGATGCAGGCGATACCCTGTTTCGCGTCACCGGACCCGCTCGTGCACTGTTAACGGCTGAGCGAACAGCATTGAATTTTTTGCAAGCGCTCTCGGGCACTGCCACCGTGGCAAAAGACTACGCTGACCGCGTTGCACATACTGNCGTGCGATTACTCGATACCCGAAAAACGGTGCCCGGATTGAGGCTCGCACAAAAATATGCCGTCGCTTGCGGTGGCTGCTATAACCACCGTATTGGATTATTCGACGCTTTTTTGATCAAAGAAAACCACATCGCTGCCGCGGGCGGCATTCGCGAAGCCATCCTCGCGGCGCGCCACATCGCTGCCGACACACTCATCGAGATTGAGGTAGAAACGCTGGAAGAGCTAGACACTGCNNTGTCTGAGGCACCGGACCGCATCATGCTCGACAATTTTCCCCTCGCCGAATTGCGAGAAGCGGTCGTCCNAACTGCTGGTCACGCTGAATTAGAAGCCTCAGGTAATGTTACGGATCACACCCTCGTTGCCATTGCGGAAACGGGGGTCGATCTCATTTCCATTGGCGCATTGACCAAACACATTCGCGCACTGGATCTCTCCATGCGCCTGACCTAACCCTGCCGTCAACAGGCGCTGCCAATCGTCTATGGCGATCACTGCTCGGCCTAAAGCGCCACTTGAGGCCCAATGAGCACACCGTTGCGATCAGCATAAAGCCAATCGCCCGGGCAAATCGTCATCTCACACACCGTTAAGGTGATATCGCGTTCGCCGGCGCCACGCTTCTCGGTTTTGACCGGACAGACTCCCAAGGCTTGCACACCAATATCGATATCATCAATCACCTCTACGTCGCGAATCGCGCCCAAGACGACAACACCGGCCCACCGATGATCAGCGGCCAGTTGCGCGAGCCGATCTCCCA
>JGI26253J51717_1000410_pt1 | contig 18184 bp, 12 predicted proteins | sample SaaInlV_100m_DNA_6_FD_51717 | JGI IMG/M metagenome (IMG submission 51717)
CGGCGAGCCTAAAACCACGGGGGTTATCCGACGTCACAAGAAGCGTTACGGCGTCAGCGATGCCTCGGGGTGCCGCCAGAATCTGCGCCTCCTCTCCGTTACCCGCGGCACTGATCGCTCGCAGACGTACGACGTAGTCTTTGCCATTGGTGAGGTCGGGTATGGTAATTGAAGAGCCGGTTGTCCCTGCGGCGGTCCAGCTGCCATCGTCTCGCTTGTATTGGTAGTCGGTAATCGCCGTGCCATTGTCGTCGGATTGGGTAAACGCAATGGTGAGCTGGCCGTCGCCGGGTGTGGCAACCAAGTCAGTCGGGGCGCTCGGGGGCAAGGGTGGCGACGCTTCAAAATTAAATGTCGTGCCGTTTATCTCGATGTAATCAATGTAGGAAACGTAGCTGTTGTTGACATTGGAGTACTGGATCCCAATTTCGTGAATGTCGTAGTTGCCTATGACGTCCAGCCATTCAGCAAATGTGCCGGTAGATTTTTCGCCGTCTGTGGTCACCCCATTGTTGGTGAATTTCGAATTGACCAGATCAACCTCTACTAAGTCCCATTCGCTGAGCGTAACCGCCTGATTCTGATGTCTAAAATAAATGGCTTCATGCTCACTGACCCCATCATCGGTGATAGGAACCTCAACCCAAACGACAAATTTGGGGTAGTTGCCCGGATCACTATGGTGCACTTGCCAGCTAATGCTCGACAGGTCCCTTAGCGTCTTAATATCTGTCAATCCCGCCGCAGGAAAATCACTTTTTAAAAGGCGCGCATTCCGACCGTTCTTGGCTTGACTCGCATTGAGGCTGAAGTTGAGCGATGCCGCTCCACCTGCATGGTCGCCGATGCCCACAACCGGCGCCTCCCCCGCAACAGTGACAGCGGGATTTGCGAAAAAGGTCCAGCCTCTATGGTTGCTCTCGTCTACCACCAAGGTTTCAGCCGACGTTAACGAGGCGCAGGCCAAAAGGCAGAGTGTTGCTAACTTTAAAGCCACCTGACGTAGATAAACGTCAAACCGATCGTTACTGAGGAGCCGGCGCTTCCGCGCACGTGGCACGTCACTCAGCGCCGTCACTCGACTAGAGGGAAGCAGGGCGCACACCAGTGGGCCAACATAAGAACGTAAGATCGATGTTTTGAGACTCATATAACCGCGATACCCTATGAGAATAAGAATAAGAATGGCGCACCATTCTGACATCAGCTCCTGAAGACAAAAGTGACAAGTACCAATTGGAGGCAGGTTGTCACCTTTTGCACGATCCAGCATGCCACTGCGCCACATTCTGTCGTTCGAGCAGAGCACGTATTGTTGCGCTGGCCAAAGAGGCTTACTTGGCACATTCCGCCAAGCATTTGACGAAACACGTCAGAAAATAGCGTTGCCCAAAAACCAGCGCGCAACGGCTAGCAAATGTGCCCCCGCATCCGCGCCACCAACACCAACCCAAACAACGGCACCGCCACCGGCCTAAACGGGCTCAAGTTGGCTCACCGGGCCGACGACGGTATCAATTGATTCACTCGGAGAGAGGGCATTGCCGTTCGGTGCAACCCACCGAGGGTGGTCATATCCCAGCCCGATGGGCCGTTATCGGACACCGCAGCATGGGCGGTCAGCGATACCAAGAGTGCCCGAAGCTTTGGCGCTGAGGTGGATCAACGTCCACTCATGAGGCGCCTACCAGATCTCAAGAATAGACTTAAAAAAACCCACCCCGAGGTTAGGGTTAGGGGTCGGCGCCGCTTCCTGCGCATCACGCGTTATTGCGCGACCAAACCGTACCGTAGCCCGGAGATGCTCGGACTGCGCAACTCAGTTAGGACAGCTTGCGCGCGCCAGCACGGCACTGCATGAGCGGGCCTGTATTGGTCGTGTACGTCGGCGACGCCACACTCGACACGAAACGCCACTGACTGGTCATGGCATCGGCTGTCAGTGTCATCTCGGTCCAGCCACGTTGGGCGGTGTCCACCGCCGCCAGCTCTGGACTGCTCTCTAGCAACAAGTCCGCCATCTCGGCGGACGGCATCGGCAGGTACGTTTCTAACCCGGGGCTACTCACGCCTGGTGTCCCGATCTCGACACCCACTGCCTTACCTTTATTGTCTGCTAAATTAAAGGCCCACCCATTGTGCGTGTCGCCGGCCAAAGAAATGGGGTTAGACGCCGATTTGAGGAGCGCTCGATAGAGCCGTGTACGGGCGGCGGGGTAACCATCCCAAGCATCGAGATTTAGCGGCAAGCCCAGAGGCGCAAGTTGCTGCGCGCTCTCAACGCGCGCGCGGGTATAGTCAGACAACGTCATGCTGGTAAATGTGTCGGCAGGAATTTGCGGAATGCTCACCTTACCCATGAGAACCTGCTGGCCCAGCACCTGCCACACGGCGCCGCGCTTCTTACTACTTGCCAGTTCACGCGCGAGCCACTCCTCCTGAGGCTTACCCAAGAGGGTGCGCTTAGAGGCATTGAGTCGTTTTTGTAAAAACTCGTAGACGTCGTCCTCGGGCTTTAGGTCGCGCAGGTAGTTGAGCTGCTGATCACGGCCGACCAGTCGGGTATCTAGCATGATGAGGTCCGCCAAATTACCGATCTGAAAAGACCGGTAAATGACGCCTTGGTCCCCTTCAGCGGGCGGGCGAATCGGCAACCATTCGTGGTACGCCTGTCGCGCTGCACGAACGCGGGCAGCAAAATCCCCCTCGCCCTCGTTATGATTTTCGGCTCCCTCACGCCACGTATCGTTCATAATTTCGTGGTCATCCCAAACCGTAATCCAAGGGTGGGCCGCATGCGCTGCCTGCAGGTCAGGATCACTGCGGTATAACCCGTAACGCATCCGGTAATCCTCGAGCACCAATAACTCGTGCTCGGGCGTGACCTGCCTACCGTACGCTTGCTCAACCGCTGGATTCACGTATTCGCCCACCGGGTATTCGTAAATGTAGTCACCCAAGTGCAAGATGGCATCAAGCTCAGCCCTAGCCATTTCGCGATACGCGTGGAAGAACCCCTGAGGATAATTAGAGCAAGACGCCACACCGAGCTTAAACTCTGACACATCACCCACCGGCAGCGTGCGGGTGCAGCCCACGGGCGAGGTCACCCCCTCTGCCACAAATCGATAACAGTAAGACTGCCCGGGTTCCAGTCCCTGAGCGTCTACCTTGACGGTGTAATCGCGCTCGGGGGTTGCCGTAGCGGTCCCGCTCGCAATCAGGGTCGTGAACTCTGCAGTGGTGGCAATCTCCCACCGGCAGCGCACCGCACGCATCGCGCCGTCACCCGGCAATAGCCTCGTCCAGAGCATCACTCGGTCAGCCAAGGGATCGCCGCTGGCAACATGGTGCGTAAAGTGCACCGGTCGGGTCTCGGTGACGGCAAAACCCCTTAAGGGCAATGCGCTGAGTGCAGTACCAGCAGCCTTCATTAGAGTGCGGCGGCGAAACGGTGCAGTCATCACAGACCTCAGACACGGTTAATTACGGTAAGAGTATGCCCGTCTACTCGACAATGCACCTAGCAAAATAGATCTGGGGTTGCGACGCAGTCACCGACGTCACGCGCGTTGTTAATCTGCGAAGGAAGGCCGCAGGGTCAGACTAATACTGATGAAAGGCGAGCTGCTGACGTCGATAGCGGGGCCTGAGATGTCGCCATCGTTGATCGATAAACCCCGCAAGCCACCCACACCCGCCTTGGCTTCGATCCACAGCGCCCCTTTAAGACGTCGGGCGCCACCAACGCCAAAGTCGAAACCGCTGAGATTCAACCCGACGGCACCGGTGTTGCTATTCACCGCCCAACTGGAACCCGAGTAAGACGCCCCTGCCGAGACAAACCAGTCTTTACTGGGTGCGTATATGACCTGCGGCCAAGGCAACAGCGCACTGACACTCCACGCCTGATTAATAATCAATGAGGCGCCAATGTACGGGAGCCAGGTAGTACCGAACTCGGAGTCGTCAAACACCACGCCAAACAACCACCACAGACGGTCGTTTCGGGTATAACGGGTCAGCGCGCCACCCATCACTTGCCAGTAATCTTTCCGTCGCTCTCCCAAACTTGAGCGGTGATGAACCGGCAGAATCCCACCCAACAGCTGCCAGTCGTTGGTGAGTTGATACAAGTAACCCGCCGCAATGGCCGCGCTGGTGGTTGAGAAGTCCTCTCCATTTTCGACAGTAAAATCAGCGTAAGACAGGTACTCCCCCAACACCACCATGCTGCGCTTATTCAATAAAAACGGTACCCCGGCGTACTGACTCGCGGTGCTGACCTGATAGTGCTTGCCCGCGACGTCGGGGGTCGCGCCCTCCTCACTGACCATGGCATCGTCGTAATAATCACTGCCCAATAACGCCACGGGCAAGAAAGGGGCATTACTCAAACCCCGCACAAACACCAGCTCTGACTCGGCAAAGGCCTGAGCCGTTTCCGCAATGCTCCTGTCGTCGGCCTCGACGACCTCTGTGGTCAGTTCCTGAGTGTCTGGGACGGGGGGTGACGCCAATGTGGTGCTCAGTGATGCTTCAGCCGTTTGGCTCTCTGCTGCTGCCGGCGAGACCGGATCGTGCGGAGCAGGAGTGACCACTGTCTCTGCTGCCCCCTTGGATAATAAGACCCCGTCGGCAGTGCTCTCAGCGGCCAGCGTCTGCGTGGCGGCCACAGTGGATACGGCAACCCACCAGAGGGCCGGCAATAACGATGTAGGAAGCATGGACAATACAATATTCCTGTCAGGCACGAACAAACGGCGCGGGCATATTACCTCACTCGGCCCCTCTCTGATCACCGAAAGACGCGTTATGCTAACTACCTTATTCATTGCTAAGCGCTGCGAGTCTGTTTAGTGAACTGACTCTGGCACCGAAGGCCCTCGCTGTGACCAACTCTAACCCTCTTCATTCCTGGCGCTTTTCAACGGCTCCCTGTATGGATTGGACCGACCGCCACTGCCGTCGCTTCTGGCGCACGCTCACACGCCATGCCCGGGTGTATACCGAGATGGTCACCACCGGGGCACTGTTACATGGCGATGTCGAACGGCACCTGCGCTTTAATGAAGAGGAACACCCTGTTGCATTGCAACTCGGTGGCGCCTCACCCGCCGACCTCGCCGCCTGCGCCAGGCTTGGCGCTGACTGGGGCTACGACGAAATCAACTTGAACTGTGGCTGCCCCTCTGATCGTGTCCAAAGCGGCCGCTTTGGCGCCTGCCTGATGGCTGAACCGGAATTGGTCCGTGACTGCATCGCTGCCATGCGCGATGCCTGCGACGTGCCGGTGACCATCAAGCACCGCATTGGTATTGATCAACAAGAGAGCTACTCGGAGCTCGCCGACTTTGTGGGCACCGTGTCCCATGGCGGCGCCGAGGTGTTCATCGTGCATGCACGAAAAGCCTGGCTACAAGGGTTATCACCCAAACAGAATCGCGAGATCCCACCGCTTAATTACGAGTGGGTGTATCAGCTCAAACGCGATTTTCCTGCGCTGACTATTGTCATTAATGGCGGCATAGAGACACTAGACGCATGCGACACACATCTTGAACACGTAGATGGCGTGATGCTGGGACGCGCAGCGTATCAAAACCCCTGGCTGCTCCACGACGTAGACGAACGATTCTTTGGGATGGCTTCGAGCTCACAGAGTCGAACACAAACTGTGGAGTCGCTCATACCGTATATCGACGCGCAGCTTGCCAACGGCGCACGATTGCACCACGTTGTGCGACACATGCTCGGCTTATACCAAGGGCAGTATGGAGGCCGCCAATACCGGCGCCATCTGAGTGAGCACGCGCACCAAGCCACCTCAGGCAGTGAGGTGCTGCGCGAGGCCATCGCCTTTTGTTCAGCACCCGAGCGCGATATAACGCGCGCCGACGTGGCGTTAAATGCCTAATGCCAACCCAACCATGTTTTTTGTTGAATACGAAAATACCGAGCACTCAACGCCTGTGCGACAGCCTTGTGTTCGCCTGACACTGGCAGTCGATTACGGGGCCAATATCGCATAGAGCAGTACCGCGCTTACCATCGCTCCGATAAAGAGCAGGCCAATGGTATTTAATGGTCGCCAAATTCTATGCTGCATTGCCACACCTCCAAAACGCCAATCGTCATCACTCAATGCTGAACAGCCCACGATAAGTCGCGTGCTGGCCCAAACTGGGGCAGGAATGCCCCACTCAGGTGTCGAGGCCTGAGTGAGGCAGTGCTTGGTAAACGAAGTGAATGCCGTCTTGAGAGAGGGAGACTACGCATGTCCTGAGAGCTCTCTGATGACGCATCACACAAGCACGATGAGAATGATACTCATTTGCAATAAGAATTGCAATAGGTTGCGTGCGCGGAGCGATAAACAGGACAAATGTGATGTTATGGTCATTACAGTGGCTATTCGATCTAAACCAAGAGAGATAAANAATGACAACTGAGCTTGANATGCTGACCTGGGCNACCGCGCTGACGATACTCCTATGGATTCCCTACACATTGGCCCACATCATGAACGTTGGTCTCTTGCCGACGCTCACTTATAAAAGCGATGACACGCCGCTCGCCGCTTGGGCTGCGCGCGCTAAAAAGGCCCATGCAAATGCCATAGAAAATCTGGCTCCATTTGCTGTTTTAGTGCTGGTTGCACACCAACTGGACATCTCCAATACTGCCACGACATCAGCGGCTGTCGCCTACTTCTGGCTGCGACTCGCCCACTTTATTACCTACACTGCCAACGTTCCCTTCGGCCGCACCGTGACCTTCGCCGGAGCCTGGGGCGCGCAACTTTGCATCCTATTTCAAATACTGACCCTTGGAGCGGGGAGCTAATCACTGAAAAAAGATGTCGGGGTTCTACTCTGCGAGCCCAGTCCTCATGCGGACTGATCTAAGGGTAGCCCGGCAGCACCGCATTGATGCTTCTTGTATTGGAACCCGGGAGTTAGATCTCCTGATGAAGACCCTGCTGCCACTGCTGGCGCAGCTCGAACTTCTGGATTTTGCCTGAGCCCGTCAGCGGGTACTCCTCCACCTCGAACCAATAGCGCGGTGTTTTCTGCGGAGACAGGTGTTCTCGCAGGTAGGCAAACAGCGCATCCTTGTCTATCGCCTCACCCGGGGCCGCGCGTAAAAATGCGGCGACGTCCTCTCCCAGCCGTTCGCTGGGCAGCCCGACCACCGCCACCTCGCCCACGGCCGGGTGCTTGAACAACAGCTCCTCGATTTCTCTGGGATAGATATTCTCACCCCCTCGAATGATCATGTCCTTCAGACGCCCTTCAACCGTGCAATAACCGCGTTCGTCCATCGAGCAGAGGTCTCCAGTATGCAGCCAGCCCTCCTCATCGATGGTGTTTGCCGTCGCCTCGGGCATTTCGAAGTATTCGTGCATCACGTGATAACCCCGGGTGCAGTACTCGCCGAGAGTTTGTATCGGCACAATCTCCCCGGACTCCGGGTCGATAATCTTCACCTCCACGCCGGGCATCGGGCCGCCCAGGGTGTTCGCCTTATCCTCCAGGGTATCGTCGGCCCGAGTCATAGAGGCCACCGGTGAGCATTCTGTCTGCCCGAACACGATGGTAAACGTTGCCTGGAGGGTCTGTTCCAAACGCTTTACCAACGCTTGGGGTACCGTTGAGCCACCGGAACACATCGCCTTCACCGACGACAGATCCCGCGTGGCAAAGTCGGGATGCTCGATCAAGGCCACGTGCATGGTGGGCACGCCGAGCATGACATTGGCGCCATAGGCTTCCATCAATTCCAGTGCCAGCCCCGGCTCGAACATCTCCATCAGTAACATGGTGCCGTGTTTTGCCACGCATCCTAGGACCCCACAGACGCAGCCGCCAGTGTGAAACAGCGGCATGAAGGCCAGATAAACGCCGCCGGCGGGAAACCCCATGCGCTCGACGGTATGTGCCCCGTTGTTGACGAGCCCGCGGTGATGCAGCAACGCCCCCTTAGGGAAACCGGTAGTGCCCGATGTGTATTGGATCATGCAAGCATCGGTAGGCCCCACCTCGGGCAGGGCCAACGATTCGTCCATCCCCGAGCTCAGGAAGGCATCCCACTGGTCGAAACGGACCACTTCTCGCAACTCTGGGCAGTCGGCCTGGATCGACTCTAGGTGATGCAGCATGTGATTGCCGCGGAACTCCGGTAACACGAAGATGCCTGCGCTACGCGACTGGTTTAGCACGTACTTGATCTCGTCGGCTTGGTACGAGGGATTGACGGTAACCAGGATGACGCCAGCTAGGGCACAGCCATATTCCATCATCACCCATTCAGGGATATTAGGCGCCCAAACTGCCACACGTTCTCCGGGTTTAAAGCGTGTCGTGAGCGCCCTAGCAACCGTCTGAGCCTGCTCATACAGCTCGGCATAAGTCCATTGGCGGCGCTCAGCAGGATCAGCCTTACCGACGATCAGCGCTACCCTATCCGGGTGCTCAGCGGCAGCCTCGGCCAAGGCGTCGCCAATAGTGATATCGCGAACGGGGGGCTCGTTTGGACCCACTGCATAGGATTCTGTCGGGGACATGGTAGAACGCTCCTCTAGGTGCTGACAGCTTAACGTGACCTCAGGTTGACCGATACCGCATCAAAAGTTTTCTGTCTGATTGACTTTTTGATTAGTTCGCTGCGAGCGGTCTTGACGGATCGGTACCGGTATTGAACTTCAGCGGCAGCGAAAGCAGCATCAATCGAGCAATATCAACCAAACAACATCAATCAGGCAATACTAAAAGTGCGGCAAACGTCACTGATCGTCCGTAACAACTCGGCATTTTTTTTCGCCGCGCCTCGATCAGGCTTTATCGACCCCAAGGGAAGAGATGCTGTTTCCGCCGTGACACACCTATACTGAAAGCATTCGGGAGTCGGCGCCCCCTATTCAAGATTATTGGCGGACAGATCATGACAACGACAAGCAGGATTTTTTTATTCTTATTGTTCAACGCTGCAACGCTCTGTGTCAGCGCAGCCAACTTCACCGTGGGAGAGATCACTGTGCCTCGGGGGGAGCTGGTCTCTGGGTACATCATGGTTCCCAAGGGCATGGACGAAGGCAGCACGATCCCTATTACTGTTGCCCATGGCGCCAGCGATGGACCGGTACTGGCCTTGATTGCCGGCATCCATGGCTATGAATACCCCCCTATCACCGCGCTACAGACAGTGAGAGCGCAAATAGACCCTACGACACTCAGCGGCACGATCATCATGGTGCACATTGCCAACATGCCCTCTTTTTTGGGTCGCACGATTTACTACAGCCCGGTAGACGGTAAAAATCTGAATCGCATGTATCCTGGCGATCCCAAGGGCAGTATCAGCCAGCGCATCGCTCACCTGCTCACCACCGAGGTCATCGATCAAGCAGATTACCTGGTTGATCTGCACGGAGGGGACGGTAATGAGGCGCTGCGACCTTATGTGTATATGCCCGTGACCGGAGACCCTGACTTTGATGCCAAAGTAGAAGGTCTGGCGGTCGCCTTTGGCCTGGACCATATCGTCATGGATACGGCGCCCCAGCATGCCAGCGGCCCTTCACTGTTTACGGACCAAACCGCACTGGAGCGAGGCATCCCCGCCATCACCACCGAGACCGGACAATCCGGGTCTAACGATCCTCACTGGGTAGGACTAGCAGAGCAGGGAGTCTGGAACGTACTGCGGCATCTAGACATGATCCCCGAGGATGAGGTGGCCAACACAGGGATCACTTGGTTAAGCGACTATCAAGTGATCAAGAGTCCGCAATCGGGCATTTTTCGTGCGGTAACCAAAGACGGCTACAGCGTGACCGAAGGCGCGGTACTGGGTGTCCTCGTGGACTTTTTTGGCAACGACCTCACAACGATACGGGCGCCGTTTTCTGGGGTAGTGAACTACGTGATCAGCACACCCCCGGTGAGTGAGGGCGAGCCCGTTGCAATGATCAGCAAGATTGCATATCGGTAGCATCGCTTTTGCGCACTGCCCTCTCACATAGCGCGGAAGCGCGAGCGTTTGTCCTGATTCTTAAGCGAGGAGATCCTGTCAGAAACCCAGACATTTTTTGGGCCCATTTGGTGAGCAGGGCTGGTCCAATGAGCAGATTAGGGAGCGTCTTTTANAGTTTGCCCAAGAGCTGTTCTTCTGCCAAACGGTAACCATACTCGACCATCTCCGCAGAGCGATCAAATTCCAAGGTCCCACACTTGTTTCGTGGTATCGAGATTAAATGATCTGGCGGGTTGTCTGCCATTCTGCTCCGCGCAATCGCATTCTGCATCGTGTTGAAGGATTGATCTGTGATGTAGAACATGTCCCATTGGTCTTTTGGCTTGCTTTCAGCAAACCGCATGGAGTCCAAGAAGTCGTCCATTTTCTGCTGCCACGGGCTTTTGGCCTTTTCGGGTTCTGGGGTTGTTTCCTCCATCATGGGGCCGCCAAGGTCCACCGCTATGGTCAGGTCCGTGTCGTCTCCCAAAGTCGGTTCAATGGGAGTGGGGTTCAGTATGCCGCCGTCTATTAACTGCACCCCATCAACGGTATGTGGCGTAAAGAGTAGCGGCAGTGAAACGGATGCTCTGATCGCTTGGTCAATTGGGCCTGTCTGAAACCAGTGCTCTTTTTCGGTCGCGATATCCGCCGCCACCGCCGTGAACTTTATCGGCAGGTCTTCGATCAGACCCGTCCCGATCTTGCTTTGAATGACCTCTACCAATCTATCGCCTTTTACGAGGGAATCCCGGGAGAAGGAAAGGTCGAGCATGGAATAGATCTCTTTTTTCGTGAGGTTTTCCATCCAGTCCACGATGGCGTCCAATGTTCCGGTGGCGTAAGCCCCTCCAATGAACGACCCAATGGAGCAACCCGATATCGACCTGATCTTATGGCCATGTTCTTCAAGCCATCGGATGACGCCGACATGCGCTAACCCACGAGCACCTCCACTGCCAAGCACGAGCGAAATTGCCTTATTGCTCATTTAATCATCCTCTTCGGTCACCCATCAGGCCGCGTTTTTCAGCTTAATTTGGCTTTTGCCGCCAGTGCAGGCACCGCAGACATCTCCGGGATGTCTAAAAAATCGGGTTGTTGAAAGGTGGGATTGGGGTACTCGTAATAACCTTTTCCCGCCAGCAAACCAGTGCGCCCAGTGTCGAGAAAATGTTCCTTAATATANTCAGCATTGGTTAGCATATCCTGATCACCCGATTGCGTGCCCCAATAGGTGAAGATCTCACGCAGGGTGCCCATGCCGACCGTATCCATGATCCCACATGGTCCCATGGTGCAGCCACGATTCATGATCATGTAGGTACGGTCAACCGTTTCATGATCAGCCACACCCTTGGTAACGAGCGATTGGGCTGCTTGAAGCAAGGGCACCAATAAGCTGTTGCATACATAGCCATTTTGCTCCTTGGAAATCGGTATCGGGACCATACCGATCTCAACTGCATAGGCGGTCAGTCGAATCAGCGTATCGTCTGAGGTTTCTGGCGCTCCCATGATTTCAGCAAGGTTCAAAGCCCAGATCATGTTGGCAAAATGCAGTGCAGCAAATCGATCGGGTCGACCCGTTTCAGCAGAGAACATGGAGGGCAGCAGCGTGGATGAATTGGTTGCGAGGATCGCCGCTTCGGGCATGATGCCTGCGAGCTGTTGATAGACATCGATTTTGATGTCGGGCACTTCGGGCACTGCCTCGATCACTAGATCGACAGCTTGTGCTGCCTCGACAAGGTCCGTCGTAAAGGTCAGCCGCGAGCGCGTTGCCTCGATATCGGCGTCACTGGCATTCAGATCAGTTGAGTAGATAGCGGCGTAGCCCGCCTGCGCGGCCTGGCATTTTTCGAGACCCTCTTTAGCAATATCGTAGACCGTGACCTGCTTGCCCATGTACGCGCTGTGCCAAGCGATCTGCCCACCCAGCGTGCCGGCACCAATCATGGCAACGTTTTCAATATTAGACTCTGACATCGTGTTTTCCCCGTTATTTTTGCTTTAATCGCTTGTCTTAGATTCAGCGCGCCCGCTACAGCCGCCGGCACCCATACACTCTCTCAGCACCACGGTATTCAATCGGGGGTGGCGCTGTAAACCGCATGGCCTATTGTTGTCGCTTTTTGCTACTTGGCGACTGAACCCGGCTTTGATGCACCGAGCTCGCGCTTTGCCAGTTAGGCTGATTTTTTGTGTTCCGCAGTGAGTTAGCACGTGATTTATTTTGATGGTACGTTGCAGCAATCGCTTCTTATAAAATTGCTCACGAGGAATTAGTTAATGCAGCGTCCTGGCCGATTAGGTGATGATAAAACTCGTTTCGAAACGGACGTTCGCGCCGACCCTAGAATTGCTGACATCGTCAAACTTGCGGGGGGTTTTGGCGCGGGACTTGAACCGTTGGCTGCTGGTGCCACCTATACGGAGTGCCTTGACTATTGCATGGCCTTTGAGCGAGTTGAAACTCAAGCCCATGCTGCGTTGCTCGAGATGNTGCCTNCTTTTGATGATGTTGAGATAACTCGAGAAAGCATCGTTGCCGCCGACGGGCATGAAACAACCCTATATCTCCATCAACCCAAAAGCATCGGTCGACCACTACCCGGGGTCATTCATTTGCACGGCGGCGGTATGGCCATCACCACTGCCGATGATCCTGGACCCACGTTTTGGAGAAACCTGCTTGCGGCTCAAGGCTTAAGGGTCATCGGGGTCGAGTATCGAAATGCTGCTGGCAAGCTGGGCAATCATCCTTTTCCTGCGGGGCTCAATGACTGCGCCGATGCAACCCGTTGGGTGAACCAGCGGCGCAGTACGTTGGGAATTGAATCCATTACCGTCAGCGGAGAATCTGGTGGCGGCAATCTCGCGCTCGCAACCGCTTTAAAAGCCAATGCCGAACACTGGATTGATGCGATCGACGGCGTTTATGCCATGTGCCCCTACATCTATGGGGGCTACGCCAACCCTAGTGAATCCCTTCCATCACTTTTCGAAAATGATGATTATTTGCTCAGTTGCGCCATCATGCGCTCAATCGCCAAGGTCTATGACCCAGAGGGTAGTCATGCCACCAATCCCTTGGCTTGGCCTTATTACGCAGACGTCTCGGCATTGGCTGGCTTGCCAGCACACTTTATCTCAGTGAACGAACTCGACCCACTTCGGGATGAGGGTCTGGCTTATTATCGAAAGCTGCTCGCCGCAGGCGTCTCTGCCGGTGCTCGCACTGTGCACGGCACGCCCCATGCGGGCGACATGGGGTTCTTTCATGCGGCCCCTGAAATCACCGCAGATACGATTGCCTCCATTGCGGCTTTTGTTCGTGATCGATAACCATAGATCACTTATGGCAAAGGCAAAGTCCGCTTCAATTTCTGCCAGTTTAAAGTCACCGTCTCAAAGTAGAATTACAATTTAAGCCATAGGGACAACGAACAGCTCATCAAGAGTCGGTTGCCTCATTGAACCAGCCCGCTAAAAGAACGATTTCGAACGAACAAATTCTTAAACAACACCATCGCGAAAGCCGGGGAACTCCCTTAACCCGATACGTGTGCCAGACAAGACACCGCCTTACTCTGAGCAACGAGGCGCAAGGGCAGCCCGTGTTTCTGTTAGCCGGTGTTGCGCATACCCGCTGCGATACCTGCCATGGTTACCATCAGTGCCCGCTGACTGTCTGTTCTTTTTTCTTTGCGCACGCGTCGCAATAGCTCTGCTTGCAGTAGGTTCAAAGGCGCCGTGTAGATATTGCGCAAACCAATCGACTGCTGCGCCCACGAATCATGAGCGAGCAGTTCAGTGCTTCCGATAATCGTCAGCAAGGTCTCCATGTCCTGTTCCAGCTGAACTCGTAAACGTTCGCCGACCGGGGCCAAATCGGGTTCGACCAACAACTGATCATAGTGTGCTGACAAAGTGTGATCAGACTTTGCAAACACCATTTCGAGCATAGACAAGCGCGTGCGGAAAAAGGGCCACGCCTCAAGCATCTCTCGCAACATCCCCAGACCTCCGTCATGCAATATGACCTTGAGCGCCTCGCCAGCACCCAACCAAGCAGGCAGCATCAAGCGGTTTTGCATCCAGGCAAAAATCCAAGGAATAGCTCGAAGACTTTCGATCCCACCATCCGATTTTCGACGCGCTGGTCTCGAACCCAGCGGCAAGGCGGCCAGCTCTTGTTCGGGTGTGGCTTGCCGGAAGAAAGGCACAAACTGTTCATCCTCACGAACCCAACGCCGGTAAACATCACAGGACTGTGCAGCAAGTTGATCCATCAGGGCACGCCACTCATCAGTGGGGTTTGGAGGAGGCAGAAGATTGGCCTGCAGAATCGCGCTTGCATACTGCCCCAAGGTATTCACAGCGAGGGATGTCATACCGAGCTTGGTGCGAATCATTTCGCCCTGCTCTGTGACCCGCAACCCCTGAGCCAGTGTCCCCGGGGGCTGAGAGAGCAACGCCTGATGTGCTGGAGCGCCACCCCGGCCAATCGTGCCGCCACGGCCATGAAATAATGTGAGCGCTACACTGTGTTTTTCGCAGGTGTTCAATAAAGCTTCCTGTGCCTGATATTGCGCCCATCCCGCGGCTAACATGCCAGCATCCTTGGCACTGTCGGAGTAGCCGATCATCACCATTAATTTTTTGTCGATCCGGGCGAGGTAAGCCGGATCTTCCAGCAAAGTATTTACTACTGAAGACGCACTCTCCAAATCAGCCAGCGTCTCGAACAGAGGGACTACCGGCATCTGTTCCGAGCAGCCGGTGGACTTAAGCAGCAACTGCACTGCCAACACGTCCGACGGCGTCGACGCCATCGAAATAACGTACCCACCCAGAGCCCCAGACGGGGTTGCCGCAATGACCTTAAAAGTATCGAGCACTTCCCTGTCTTCACAATTAAGGCGGCTCTCCCATGGGATCAGTGGTCTGGGGCTGCTCAACTCATGCTGCAACCACTTCACGCGCTTAGACTCAGACCACAGGCTGTAATCGCCAATTTCCAGCATCTGCGTGATGGCAGTAAGTGCAGAGCGATGGCGGCCACTCTCCTGTCGGATGTCGAGCTGAATAAGATAAGGTCCGAAGCAATTCACCCGACGCAAGGTATCCCGCAGCGCGCCACCAGCCATTTCCGTTAGCCCACATGCCGTCAAACTGTCAAAACATACCTGAAGAGGTTCGAGTAAAACTGCGTGCGCCAGTGGATCAGGAATCGGAGCACCCAAGTTCAAGGCGTCCTCCAGCGATTGCCGCTGCTGCCGGAGAGTTGCCAAAAGCGGTTTAAGCAGTGCCCGGTAGGGTTCCCGAGCGCCGGGTACCAGCTCCCTTAATTCAGAGGTTGCCGCAGTGACAGATAACTCCTCATGAAGCACCGCGATGTCTTTACTAAAAAGCTCGCAGGCCTGCCACTGCGCGAGAAGTAACACCTCACGCGTTACTGCGCTGGTGACATTGGGGTTGCCATCGCGGTCACCGCCAATCCAACTCGAGATCTTAATGGGAGACCATTCGGTCGGAGGCACATCCAGTGAATACGTTTCACAAACATGATCGACCTGACGAAGGAATTGGGGCACGGCATCCCACAACGAATTTTCAATCACCGCAAACCCCCAGCGTGCTTCGTCAACGGGAGTTGGCCGCTCTGTTCTGAAATCTTCGGTATGCCAAATTTGCGATATCAATTCAGCGATTCGACGCTGAATTTGCTGCCTCGCAGTGTCGGTGAGTGCGGCGCTATCAAGCGTCGCGAGGCAATCACTCAGCGCCCGGTGCTTGTGGATCAGGGTTCTGCGTGTGATTTCGGTGGGGTGAGCTGTCATCACCAAATCGATGTGGAGGCCCGAGATAGCCCTCTGGATATCCTTGTCTTTAGCCTTGGTCTCCAGCACCCGAAGTGTTTTCTGCAAGGTCGCACTCGCTGAAAAATGAGCCTCGGTATGCACTGCAGTGGTGTGGTGTTGATCCGCGATATTCGCAAGGTTCAGGAATTGACTGAATGCCCTCGCGATAATCAAAAACTCCTGTTCCTCTACGGAAGCCAAAAGTCGATCTAGCGCGTCCCAGCTATCGCTGTCCTGCGCCTCTTTTGAACTGAGACGGATTTCTTCAATCCGCTCAAACAGTGCATCGCCCGCAGTGTCCCGGATGATTTTTCCCAAAATATCACCCAGCAGACGCACATGCGCGCGCAGCGGCGCAGTATCAACTACTTCGACCATAGTCCCTCCCAGAGCTGTTATAGGAATTGCGTGTCAGTCCACAAAGGGCAGACGCGTCGACTTCAAACTGTCCTTAATGCGTGCGAGATGGGGCAATATGCTTTCTCCCCGTCGCAGGGTCATGCCCGTCGCCAACACATCCAACACCACCAACTGAACAATGCGTGAAGTCATAGGAAGATACTCTTCCGTATTCTCCGACACGCTGAGGCCGATGCTGAGATGACTCGCTGCTGCAAGTGGGGAGCCTTCAGCGGTTAACGACACCACTGCGGCTTCAGTGGTGCGAACTCGCTCCGCGGTCTCCACCAAAATCTCAGTACGTCCGGTGTGAGAAATGAAGAAAAATACATCTCCGACCCCACCGCCTGCGGCGAGCATTCTGTGCATCAGTGGATCTGTGCACGTCGTTACTGGCACTTTGAAACGGAAGAATTTGTGTTCCGCGTCCTGTGCGACGGCCGCCGAGGTCCCCAAACCCAAAAAGTAGATGTGTCGCGCCTGTGCTAGATAATCAACTGCACGCTCAATCGCCGTCAGAGGCAATTGATCTCGAGCCAGCATCAAAGCGGTGATCGTGTTGTCAAACAACTTTCGCGGATAGGTCTCAATATCATCGCCCATTTCCACAGCACGGCTGATATATCGGACACCCGGTACCAAAGAACGTGCCAGCCGCAACTTGAAATCTGGAAAGCCCGTTGCACCAAACCTTTTACAGAAACGGTTCACGCTGGGCTCACTCACATTGGCGGCAGATGCCAGCACCGCAATACTAGAGCGAGTTGCTGCCTCGGGATCCTCCAGAATTGCGTTGGCGACCTTGGTTTCAGATTTGTTCAAATCCGGCAAGGCTGCATTGAGTTCAGAGAGTAAATTCGCTTCCTGATTCATCATTGACGACCCAATTCCCACCCTCTTTTGCTCGACAGACTGGCGTTTTCATTACCGCGTAGCAGTTTCGAACAACGTTTCGACACCTCAAAGACCTGAGTCTACCCCGTTGTTATGTAATAAAACACAAATAAAGCCCGCTTTATCGCATCTTTGTAGCAGTTTTTGTAATAAAACAACAATATGGTTTAGCGGTTAAGCGCGGGGCAATCTGCTTAACGGGTCGAAACGTGAGGCTGCAGGCCTCGCTGATTGGGGAGCTAGCAAAATGATCAACGTTGCAATTAACGGATACGGGCGGATCGGACGCAATGTATTAAGGGCGCTGTACGAGCGACCCGAGCTTCGAGGCAAACTTCAGATCGTTGCCATCAACGATCTTGGTTCAGCTGAGATGAATGCCCATCTCACTCAGTTCGATACCACCCACGGGCGATTTGCCCTGCCTGTCTCAGTTGATCAAGGCGAAATGGTGGTGGGCGCAGATCATATTCGTATCCTGTCCGAGCGCGACCCTTCCCGATTGCCGTGGGGCGAACTCTCAATAGACATCGTATTNGAATGCACCGGACTNTTCACNGACCGNGAGTCNGCANGACAGCATATCTTAGCCGGCGCAAAACGCGTTTTAGTATCAGCGCCGGGGAAAAATATGGACGCCACGGTAGTTTACGGCATTAATCACGGCGCACTAACAGCCAGCGATATCATCGTATCCAACGCGTCATGTACGACCAACTGTCTGGCCCCTATCGCCAAGCCACTGCATGAATCGATTGGTATCGAGCAAGGTCTGATGACCACCGTCCATGCCTACACCAACGATCAAAATCTTTCAGACGTGGCTCACGCCGATGTTTACAGAGCGCGGGCCGCAGCGCATAGCATGATCCCCACCAAAACAGGGGCGGCAGCAGCGATTGGTCTGGTCATGCCGGAGCTTCAGGGCAAGCTCGATGGGCTGGCCGTGCGTGTTCCCACTCTCAATGTTTCACTAGTGGACCTAACCTTTATGGCCTCCCACTCCACTT
>JGI26253J51717_1000415_pt1 | contig 18093 bp, 12 predicted proteins | sample SaaInlV_100m_DNA_6_FD_51717 | JGI IMG/M metagenome (IMG submission 51717)
CTGGTGATCCTCTTTATGATGCGGATGGTACTAAAAAAGGAAATTCTTTTGAGACATTTATTGTTAAAAATGTTGTTGAAGAAGGTAATGTAGGACCAAATGCAGAATTTGTAATTAGATTTGAACTTGAGAGTGATCCTCTTAATGATGATGATACTGCTAACAGACAACCAATCTCATATGTTAGAAGAAAGGTTATTAAGGAAAGAACTGGTATTCTTCCAATTGCAGAAAGATTTGCTGCTGCATCTGAAGTAAGTTCTAGTTTACTTGGCATTGATCGTGCTGAGACACAATTAGGACTATTTTCTAATGTATCAACATATGGATTTAATACTGATGACTTTGTATTCTACACAGACAATCCTAGGAATGGTCCTAGTGTATGGGTTTACAGAGAAAGTTCTTCTGGAGAGAATCATTATCCAGCAAGAATTGAAGAAGTTAAGAACGAGGGTGCATTAAAAATAGGATCTTTTCCAGTACCATATAACTTTCCATATCCTCCACTGTCTAAAAATATTGTAGGTGGCGTAGATATTGCTGGACTTTTTAATGAAACTAGTTGGGGTAAGTGGCAAAATTTCCTTAAAATAGGTAAGGCATTGTATGAGTTTTATCTTAACAAGAGAGATGAAAACACACCATCATCTGATCCAAACTCAAACTATGTAAAGTATGATACTCTACTAGGTAGATTTTTGCCAGCTATTAATATTTGGGATGATTCAACTTATTATAGTAGTCGATTTTATGGTGGTAGTAATGATAGGTATTATAGAAGAATATCTATTTGGACTGATACTTGGCATTTAATTGAAAATGCAGAGTTACAGGACACTGTATCTGGACAGGCAATTAGTTTTGCTTTCTTATCTCTTGAAGAACTAAATTTAAGAGGAACTGGATTAAATACAGCAATTGGTGCCGGAAGTGTTGATAATGATGGTGCTGTAGATATTCCTAATGGAAAAGTATTAAACCCTTTTGAAGAAAATTGGCTTAATGGTTATTGGGAAGATGCATCATCTTCTGGTTCAATACCTGATCTGGTAGATTTTCAACCAGGATATGGTCCAACAGGTGGACATTATGCGCTTTTGCAATCTAGGCAATCGTTTAGATATCAACCTGGACGTATTAGTGGATATACTTTTGGTACTAGAGCAACATTAGAAAAGAATCAAGGTGACAATTATGCAGAATGGGGCATCTTTAATGATTTTGATGAATATGTATTCAGAAGAGAAGGGGCAAATTTCTATATTGTAAGAAGATCTAATATTCCATACCCATCAACATTCTTACAAGAATTAGGTGCTGTGGATGAATTTGGTAATGAAAATCCAGAGATTGTTAGAAATTACACTAAAGTAATCAGCAATGTAACATATAATATGCAAGAAGTTAAACTTAGTAAAGAAAAGTTTAATGGTGATAGTTTGAATGGTAATGGTCCTAGTGAATATCTGTTGACTACAGATGAAATTACCATGTACAAAATTGAGTTTGGTTGGTATGGTGCTATTGGTCTTAGATTATATGCATATATTCCTATTGACAATGGGAAGGCACGTTGGGTAGTTATTCATACATTTGTTATTGAAAACAAACTGAATGTCCCATCAATGGGAGATCCATTTTTTAAATTTAAATATGAAATTAGAATTGGTAGCGGACAGGGACCAGATATTACAGTACCTCAAGTTCTCTATAAGTATGGTACATCAATGTATATTGATGGTGGTGATGAAGGAACTGTAAGTGTATTTACTGAAACATCTGATACTAAAGCTTTACCATCAGGTGGTGACTACGTATCATTGTTTGGTGTATATCCTAAGAAGAATATTGTTAGTGGTGGTGGAGATTTAATTCCAAACAAGAAAATTATCATCCCTAAGCAGATGTCAATTAGTTCTAATGGATTTGCTGAGATTAATATATTCAAGTGTCGTGGATGTGTTGGTAGTCAATTTTTATATCTACCTAATGCTAAAGCATTGACATTTGGAGATATTCGTAAACTTAAAAAAGTAGATATTAATGGTGGATCATTGAATACTGAAGTTACTCTTGCTCCTATTACAATTACTACATCTGCAGTAGGTGGTGATTTAACAACGGTTACTACAACAGATACTAATATACAGTATTTACGTAAAGGTGACTATTTGTTAGACACAGACATTAATGGTTCTTTAGTTACTGGTGCTGATGCGGGTAGAATTACAGAAATTACTGAATCTACTGGAACTTACACAATCACTATTAAAAATTATGGTAGTGTCCCAGAAGATACCACTCAGAGTTTTACAAATGCCGCTACGGTGTTAACATTTCAACCAACTTTTATTACTACAGATGATGAAAGACAACTTTATGACTTAGATTATAATGATTTTAATGCAAAAATAATCTATCCAAATCTTTATAATAGTTATCTTGGTAATATTAGAAGTGGAGTTAACTTAAATACTGTTAACTTACTTCAATATATCAATAGTAATAGACATGAACTTATCACTGAAAGAATATTAGATCCTACTAAAATCATTGTTAATACAGTTGATTTTACACCACGTGATTTCTTTGGTGATCCTAATACAGATACTTTTGATGTAAGATTGTCTCAACGTAAAACTATAATTGGATCATCTAGTCCTGTTACAGGACCAGATGCTGCTCTTAAATGGTTGAATAATGATGCAAGAGATGGATCTCATGTAGCAGATTGGAGAATGGGATTCACTCCAAATAGACCTGAATTTAATATAGTTACGGGTGAAATTACCGGATGGAGAAAACCAAATGGGAATCTTATCACTGAAAGTAGAGGTTCAGCATCTAATCCAATTATTTCTAATGTAATTCTTCTTCCTGATTCTGAATATGTAGCATTAGATTTTCATGCATATAGAACTGCATTAAATCTTCAAGGATTTGAAACTGGTGAAGATTGGGCAGCAAGAATTCGTCCATTTACTTTAGATTTTAGAATACCATCTCCTCCAGGATCAAACAGTGGAAGATGTAGTGAAATGGTATTAAATAAACAGGATGCTATTACAGTTAAAGTTAATGAAGTTGATGGTGCAACATTGCAAGCATTATCTCCAGTAGGTGGTTCTATTCCCCTAGAAAATTGGAGTGGTTTTGCTACTGCTACTGAAATTGATACCTATCTATCATCATATAGTTACTTCCTTGTTTCAAATACTTCAATTATCGGTGGATCACGTAATCCAACAGGTGGTCAATTTGCAATTAATAAAGATAATGTATTTGATGTTAATTTTTATGATTCAACACCTACTGCTCAAAGTGGTAGATTTCAAGATGTTCAAATTTCATATTCTTTTACTGATAGTTCTGGTGACACGCAGATATTTTATATCATCCCAATCAACCTTAGTGTATACGGATCATTTACTTCTGATGGCGTAACACCAATGGTTCCTCTTAATTCTGATTTCTTTATTTCTTATAATAAAGTTACATTGAGAGCATGGTTTAGTACAGGTGACAGGTATGATACTCCTAATGGTTATGGCACTGGTCCAAACAGTGATGGCATTTTTGAATTTAGTGCTTTCCCCTTATATCCATTCGCACTTATGAGAGATCAAGCTGAGGTTAGATCACTTGAGGTTCATAATACGGACTTACTAGGTAATAGGAGTACTTATAATCCAGAGTGGAAATATTCATATGTAGATGGGAATCCTATGGTTGATTATTCTGTTGGGACTAATCTTCAAACGGGTCAACTTAATGTTAATAATGTGGGATCTAAAACTCAAACACCTGGTGCTGTTGATGACTTAGTTCCATCAGCATTTACACAAGTAAATAGATTATCATCTTCTCAAATAGATAAGCAGGGTGAATCATTATTAAGACCAGGGGATAATTTAACGACCCTATATATTAATGATGAAACTAAAACCTTTGATCTGACTGATGTTTTTGGATTTGATAGAAAAGTCATTACTCCAGATATCGTGAATACTGAAGCAGTTTATTTCGTAGGAAGATCACTTGATGGTACTTCTGTTGATGTTCAAATCAACCTAACTTACGTAGAGCAATTATAAGATATGTCGATTAGAAATCCAGTCCTGTTTGGATTAAAGGTTGCATTTAACTTTGCAGATGCTGAATCTAAAATTGAATGTTTAACCAATTTAGGATTAGATATTAGAGATTTAGATGTAATTCGTGGTATCAACGATAGTGTTGTGAAACTCGATTTGCAGAATGTTTCTGGATTAGATGTCAACCTGACTAGATATCTGGATCGATTGAAAAGTGACACCTCATTATACGCTGGCATCATTAATAACGTTGGAGGGTATCAGTATACCCTACAAGGTAATTTAGAGGCATTTGGACCCCTCTCAGGGGGTGCTGTGAGGTATCAATACATACCATCGGATAAGGGCACTGGGTTAACTAAATCTGACTTAAAATACGGTGACATATCTACTTCTAGGGTAAGTTCATGGAGTGGATCTGATCCTGATGAAACTAATGAGGATCAAGCAATTTCTTATGGTGCATCTGTACAAGTAAAAAATGCAGTTAAACTTGGACAAAGAGCAGGTTGGGGTGGTCCTGGGAGTACAGAGGCAATTATTAATGTGCTGGATACACCAGAACCGATTAGATTTCCAACTGAAGTTGCCACCGATGTTCTAGAAATAGAGTTTAATGGCAGTGCAAGATATATCTACGCAATGCGTGGAATTCCTATTATCTTCACTACGGCATTTAAGAACATTGCCATGGATTTTGAGTTTGTTACGATATCTACTGGAAATCCAATATTTACTCTTCAAGCAACAGATAAATCTGAATCTGAAATTCAATCAACTCCACCAACATCAGGAAATGTATCAAGATTAAGATATAATGGTCCATCATATAAAGAAAGATTCGTAAAACTATACTATCCACCCAATAATATTACAGGAATTACTGCTGCTAGTTTAAATATCCGCAATTTGCCTAGAGTAAAGTTTTTTAACCTAACACAAATTTCAGTTAATAATAACCTACTTGGCGAAATGCCAGATTGGAGAAATATTACTTATGACTATGATAGAGTCACTCCAACAAATGCACCAGAAACAAGATTAACATCAATTGATATTAGTACTAATCCTCTCAGTCAAACTGATGATGAGAATTTACAGCAGTTTGGAACTGATGTTATAGAAAGATTACCTAAGAAGTTGATTACACTTTCTGCTTCAGGGACATATAATGCACATACTACATTCAAGTTACTTAATGAGTCATGTGTAATTATATCCACTCAAGCAGAATATTTAAATATTATAGTTGATCCAACAATTACTCAAACTTTTAGTTTTACTCAGACCTTAAGCACGGGATCTGGTGCATCTGCAGAGACAACTTATATTGAGGGATATTATTGGGATAAGCAAGTTCATCCTGTTTCAGGAGATTATCTTGTTTATATTAAAGAACCTGTAATAACTAAAGATTCTACTTGGACTTCTTCTGATCTTGAAACTGAAAGTGAATGGCGTAATGCAATTATAAATGGTAATCTTGATAACTATAATGCATATTTTAAACCATTGAATTTGGCAAGTAGATGTCCAAATCTTCAATCATTTACTATGAGACAAGGTAGTGGTAGGAGAATTTATAAAAATAGTAATACAAAGGGACCTGTACCTTCAGGTTCTGAGGCAAATATTAGTTATCAAACTTCAACTGAATATACTCCAACAGTTGATTTGGAATCTATAAGAACTTATGATGTATATGATAACTCATATACTAAACTTGCTGATATTTTTAAAAGTCCTGGAACATATATTTCTGGATCTAGTACATTAAGAACATTTAATGTTGGTGAAAATGAAGAATTATCTGAAGTTGCAGATAGTATTGATTTTGCAAAGATGACTAACGTCAGTTCAATTCAAATCAATGACACTGGACTTCCAATTCCATCTGGTCTCGGAGGTAATACATCATTAAGTTCTTTATCATGTTCTTATACTAGATTTCCAAGTAGATCTAGCAGTACAGTTCCAACAGCATATCAAATCTCACACCCTGACGGTGGATATGTAGATGGTGATGGAAATGGTAATCCAAGTAATAGAACAAATCATTTATTTAATAACAAATTTCCAACTCTAGAGAGTGAGTATGAATTAAATGGTTGTTCTAGTTTATCTTCTTTAAGTTTTTATAATTCTAGATTGGATGGAATGATTCCTAAATTCTTAGGTAATGATAATTTATCCAGTATTGACTTTAGAAATACTAGTATTGAAGGTGGTAGACCTAAAGATCCTAGTTCATCTCTCAGTGGTAGAAGATATGTCATGTGGGATGATACTTTTGAAGATGCTCAAAACATTAAAACTATTAGAATTAGAAGTGGTTCTTTGGGTAAAAATATTGGAATTTATAATTCAGCAACTCAGGAATATACTGAAGCATCTTTTGAAGGAGCAACATTTAATCTCCCTCTTTTAGAAACAATTGATATTGTCAGTACTAATAAATTGCTAAGAGGTCCTTTCTTCAATACTAGTGGAGCACCTAATCTAAAATATTTGTACTCTGCTAGTAGTGGATGGGGAGAAGATTTACCACTAGGTGCTCCAGTACCATCATTTGCAAGCAATCCAAATCTCATAGAAGTTGATTTGAGTGGTAATAATTTTAGCGGACAAATTGTATTATTTAACGCAAACAAATTAAAGAAATTCTACCTCCAAAATAATCAAATTGAGGGTATTGATTTAAATAATTTTAGTGGTCTAAATTCATTAGAATATTTTATTGTATCTAACAATCAAATGGAGGGTCAGTTCCCTAGTTTCTCAGCTAGTGCTCCTAATATTCAATATATCTCTTTTGCAAATAATCAATACGGCAATCAACAATCAAATGGAGTTGCTGCATACACTCCTGGATTATTATCTAATTGTACTAGATTGAGATCACTTGACATGTCTAGTAATGGTATGAGTTCTCAACTAGTTGATGAAATTTTACTTGATATGGTAGCCAATTATAATAATGCTCCAAGAGGTGGGGTAGTTGTTAACCTTACATCTAATACTGCTCCATCTTCTGTTCCGGTCACAACACCAACTACTACAACTACAACTAATAACGAAATATTTACAGTATCACAACCTAATCCACTTCTACCAAGGACATTATTCACTAGTCCTAATGACTTTACTATCAATTTGCAAGATGGAGTTAGTCCACTTGACCCTAATTTCTCATTTGATACTGAAGTTAAGCAGAACGGTGTAGATATAACTAGTACATTGAACATTGATTATGCTAGTGATACTATTCAATGGGTTAGTGGGGCATTTCCTCCAGATGGTGCAACTATTGAGATTCTCGTAACTACTGTACAAAAGGGAACCATAACAACTATCACTGGTGGTGTAAAAACTGCTGAACAATTAAACAATTTAGGTTGGATCGTTAGGACAGATTAAATGGCTAATCAAGGTTTTGTACAATCATTAAACTTACTAGAAGTTCCTAATGGGGCTGAATTTATTCAGAACCTTGCTGGTGGAACTGTAGATGCAGACATGAGATTGTTTGCTGGATTATCAACTAAACGATCTCAACTTTTCTGGGATAGGTACTACAATACAGTATCTGTTGAGAAATCACAATCAACATTAACACAATCAACACAATTTCAGTGGCAGACAGATTATACGTATACTGATGATGATATTTTATCGGTAACACCAATTAATCTTTTACAAGATGTTGCCGCACAGTTTATTGGATTTGATAGTGATGGAGTATTAACAAATAATCTAGCTGGTAGTGATATCACTTTTGATAGAGGTGAAGGATATACACCAGGAACATATAATTTAAATCTTCAAGGTGGTAGTGGTAATAGTGCAACAGCAGAAATCATTGTTAATTCTGATGGACTTGTAAGTTCTGTTGAAGTTACAAATAGTGGAAATGGATATGCATATGGTGATACATTTAGTGCCACACTTCCGGGAAATGGTGTAGGATTTACTGTTAGAGTTATTGGATTTCCTTGGAAAGTAGTACTTGTTGGTAATTTTGCATGGGATGTTGCAGCACTTACTAATAAACTACAAGTGAAAGTTGTTAATACATCTGCTGCTTTAGATGGTACATACAGTATTGATATTCCAAATACAGGTGTTAATATATGGCACTTGCCTAACTCATCTAATTTGGTAGCATATGATGTCAATAGAAACATCTATGCAGATACTAAAATTTCAAGATTTGAAGAATTATATGATGCTGACGGTAATGGTTCTCTTACTACATCTGATAGAGAATTAATTAATATATGGTATACAGCATATCTTGCTGGTACTAATGAAACTAGTACAATTGCATTGTTAAATTCATATTTTGCTTCAAATGGAATACCAGCAGGAGCAATTAGAAATACAGGTACTAGAATATATAATTATCTTTCAGGTTTAGAACCATCACTTTGGGATCTTGATGGCACTGGAGTTCCTAATGCCAGTAAAAATAATACATATTTTCTTAATTATTTGAGTGGATCTAACTACACATTTCCATCAGCAAATACATTAGTAAGTCAAGACGCAACAGCAACTGCATCAAATACGAAACATTCAATTGCAATTGAATTCCTTGTCCCAAAAGATCCAAACTATAGTGTTCCAGCTCTTGTAGTAGAAGAGTTTGAAAGACCATACTTTATTTTAAATCATTTAGATGGTACTAGTTATGTTAATGTATTTGACAATTTTGGTTTGTATGGATCAGTTCAACTTTGCACCACTAGTCAAACTGATTGGATTAATAATGTTCAGGTAGGATTCTTTAATGAAACTTACAATTATAGAATTATTGATAAGTATTCTATACGAAATGTAGATTCAAGTATTACTTATTTTGTTAAGATTGTTACCCCTGGTACTGGTAGGGATATTCTAAATCCATTTGGTTCAAGTCCTACACTTACACCAATCAACTCTAGTCCTGTATTTGACTCTTCAATTGAATATGGAGCATATGATTCTGATTCAATTAGTAAATTCTTTTTGAGAACAAATCCAAGAAGTGTTACTGATACTGCAAAGAGTATTGTTACTTTCTCTGAAAGATATACAGTAATTGATTCTAATTCTAATTTTAATGGTCAATTAGTAAATGTAACTACATTGATCCCTGATATCATTTTAGAAAGAGATGATTCTCTTACTACAGAGAATATTGAAAATCTAGAAGCACCTGTTATTGTTGATAATGGTGTTAATGCTACTAATTTTGGTGGAATTGCAGGAGGATTTTCTTATGATGTTGATGGATATGCTGATGAATTAGAGGTAGTTAGTGATAGAGTTTCACAATCAATCTATTTAAGATCTACAAAGTATAGAATTGATAGAAGTTTATACTATCTTGAAGAGATTACTATCAATGGATTCATGTCTTCATATGATCCAGATGAACTTAACCTTACTGATGCAGATATAGTAACTGATTTATCACCAGGCATCTATATTTCATCAGCAATTTCGCAGATTACAAATCCACTAGCATCTGACTTTGCAAATAAAACAAGATCGTTCTCTAGTGATTATAATCCATGGAAGGATACTGCAGTAGCAGGTGCATTATCAACAACATCTCTAGCAGTAACTGTTAATGATTTAGTGTGGACTAATGAAATCAAATTAGATGTTAACACTTATGTGAACTCTTCAAGTGGTCAAACCCTTGATAGTAATTTCAATCAAACTACAGTTGCTGCTGGACAATCATTCAAACTCAAAATGTTGGTTAATGGTGAAGAATATTTTATTATTATGCGTAAACCTTAAGGATTGCTGACATCAGTTGGTATACTATTACCAATTAAAAGATCATACTTAATGCCACCGAATACAACTGGAAGTTTTTGATCTACTGGTAAATCAGTATTAGCAATAGTAACTGGAATTGGATAGATTTTATCCTCAGGGTGAATTGCTGAAATACTTCTAACATTAATCAATCCATCAACATATAAGTCAGGATTTGCAGTGGTTGTAGATAGACCAATTGAAGAACTATCAAATGGTGGTGATGTATCAAGGGGAGGGCAACATAGTTCTCTATTTGTTCTAGTATTGGAGAATGTGTAAACTGATAGAGCGTTAGTAGTATTTTGTAAATTTGTAAAAACATTATTAGTAGTACTTGGTTGTGTCACGTCAACTTCTGTTCTATTCGGATTGATCATTCTGATTCCAGGGAATCTATTCTCAATAGATCGTGGTGTAGGTAATATTGAATAGGATTTGTTGCGATATTGCATGTAATGGAATTGCTTATTAATCCAATCATTATCGTCATCAGTATCTTGAATGGTTATTGGACCATCATTCTGATATAGATTTATTAATTCTGATTCATTAATACTTGGTGTATTTGTAACTGTATTCGCATTAGGTTGACGATAGGAGAATAGAGTTTCAGTATCAATAATAGATTCAAACGTTTCAAAATGCATTAAGTAACCAGAAAGGCTATATGTTTTATAATAAGTACCATTCTTAAGCACGTAAGTAATATTTCCTTCACCGTCATCTTGTATTAAATGTGTACTATTAACAAAATATGCTTGTGCCTCTGCTTCAGTTAATGTAATATCAGCACTTATTTGATAAATTCTGTCTGGATATGATGCAGGGTTAGCGTTGTATACATTGAAGATATTCTGAAGAGCAGATTTAGTACCAGTAGTTCCCCAATATCTCAACATATTATCTTGAGCAGGATTGAATTGAATGTTTGTAAAATCAAATGAACTGATAGGGAATTCACCAAGATCAATTTTAATTGGTTTTAGTGTTGTTCCATCACTGCAAAGTTCACCACCATTCCAGACAGGAACAAATCCATTATCTGGATTTGGTACTGATTTGATATCATCTGCAACTCTAATAATAAAGTAATATTTCTCAGAATCAGCAATTGCCACATTATTGTAAATATCACCATCAATTCTAATCATACCTTCAATGATACCTACAGGGAAGAAACCCCATACAGGGAATCCTGGATATCTTTCTGTAAGTATATCTGCAATACCTGTTCCAGTGAGTTGTGCATAAACTTGTGCTCCACCAAAACGTTTGACACCTGAAGGATTGCTAGTACCTGCAACTCTTGTTGCTTGGTTTGGGAAACTAGATCCTGTATATGCATCCATCCACCATGCAACAGATGGACCAGTACCCCAATTACTATAAGATGTATTCCTAAATGTTTGCGTTGGTGTAAATACCATCCTTGAAGGATGATTACCAGAGGTATCAGTTCTATACTGACCAGTCAGTGAAGGTTCTGTAAATCTCAAATCATTTCCAGTAAGAGGAAATCCTTCATGAATTTTGACTGGGAAATATCTCGTATTAACAGTACCTGCATCTTTATAGTCATTTTGAGCACATGCAATACCCTCACAGTAAGCTTGTAATGGTTTAGTAATATCAATACCCTTATCTTGATAAATTGCTACTGGACCAGCATTTACGCCTGGATATGGATTTTGGTCATCTATTTTAAGAGCAACTCTACTATTAGGTTCATCAACTGTCACCTTAGTAATTCTTACATATGATGATGTAGATGGTGAATCTCTAAACACAATTACTTGTCCTGCATTGATATCAGACAATCTAAGTGAATTTGTATTCAGGTAATGTATATTGTCAGTAGAATCCCATGTTAATGTACCAGTAGCAACAAATCCTCTATGGTCAAGAACCCACAATGACTGTGAATTAAATGCATTAGTTGACTGTTTGTTTACGATAACATTAGCGGTAGAACCAAGGACATCAATAATTCTTGTGCCATAAGGTATATTATCACCACCAATGAATCCATTATCATTATTGCTGATGAGATAGTTTCCAACCTCAACATCAGTGCCATTACTAAGAGTGATTAATCTAGAATCCTCCACCATACTACCAGTTCTACTCAATGCTACGGTGTTCCAATTCTCTTTTGGAGTGTAGATTGACTTTAGAGGTAGGAGTGTAAACAATAGGTTATATTGATCACCCTTATCAACTAACTTCTTCCTACCAAATGCTCTTTGATCTACTCCATCTTCTCTACTTGTACCACCATTTGCAACTGAGTTATCTAAGAATGTCTTAAAGTCACCAATTTGAAAGAACTCGTAATCTTTATCATAGAAATGCTTATAGGATACTAATCCATAACTTCCACTGGTCTCAGTTCTCTGTCTAAGGATCCATGCTTTATTAGTTGATCCAGAATCAATATCTTCATCTTTAATAAAGAATGTCCAGTCAAAAGCATAATCAACATAACGATCAAGATATTGCTCAATGGTGATATATCTTTCTCTTGTTGTCAGTTCACCAATTCTCGCTACATGTAATAATGTATTGAAAGTATTTGATTGTGCTAATGTTCTATTCAATGCTCCTGTAGTATATGATTCTTCTATGGGAGTATTATCTAATTCATTTCCTACTTGAACGCTATATTCACTAATTGCATTAGGAGCAATATATGATGATCCACCACCACCTGCTGAACTTCCAGGATTAGAATCATTATCACTATTACCGCCTCCTCCACCAAAGTAACCACCACCGCCGCCACCGCCAGATCTGCTATCAACTGCTCCATTACCACCTTCTAATTCTGCACCAGCAGATCCACTTCCACCGCCACCGCCACCTGCACTTTGTGTGGCACCAGATCCTGAAAGTTGACCATTTCCATCCTCCCCATTAAAGGCACCACCAAAACCACCTTGCTGACCATATCTAGTAGAACCACCGGCACCTGCTGCAATTATAATAGCATTTTGTATTGCAATACCTGTAGGTACTTCTGCAAACAATCCAGTAAATCCACCACCTGCATATCCATTACTACCACTATTACCACCGTTACCAGTATATAAGTTTTTAACTGTAGTAGCAGTAGTAACATTAACACCCTTGATTAAGGTATAGGTTGTATTAGCAACCATTTGAAATTGTCCAGTTAGCGTAGCACCATTTCTTCTGTCTGTAGTACTGATACCACCACCTTGACCACCACGTAATACATAATTGAATGTTATATCAGCATTAGGTGTAAGTGTCCAGTAAGATGTACCAGTTAAACTAATAATATCTCCTGCTACTAAACTTGATTGATTCGTATTAGAAATAACACTATTATTAGTTTCATTATATCGTACAAGTTGAACATCACCTGAAAGAGAACCTGGTGCTACAGTAAATGATGCAAAAGAGGTGCCAGGACTGACATTTTCAGCTGCGCCATTAACTGCACCACCCTCTAAGCGATAGTAATATTGCTGATCATTTTTATTACCTGTATTAAGGTCATATTCATCATCTAACGCTACTGTAATAGTATTAACACCACCAGATGAAGAACAACCAGTAATTACATATCTTCTAGCACCTGGTTCTGGATCAGTTATACCATACCTGTAATCATAAATGTAGTCATTTATCATTAAGTTCTCATATTCTTGATCAGTAACTGTTAATTGAGTGCCATTGATAATATTAGTTGCAGTTAGTGCAATATTAGTTTTATGTCTAAATGAATTAAGATATGTCTTTAATTGCTTTCTATTATATGGAGTATATCTAACTGCTGCTTTTAATCCTTCAGGGGAGTTACCGGTAGTAAAGTAACCACCACTAGTTAAATTATTACCCCACCCATTTACAGGTTCATCAAGAGATGCAGCAGTTAGATTTAATTTGTTGAATTCTTCTGTGACTTCAATAAAGAATTCAACAATTTTAATTTCCTTATCATAATCAACAGGTGTTAGAATTCTATACTTCTGTGAAGGAACTAGACCTTCTTCAATATCAAGGAAGATTAAATCACCATGCTTTAGTTGCATAGGATCTGGTAGAGCAACACGTACTAGTTGCCTAGTAGGGTCATTATATACTGCGAGAAGTTCATCAATTTGATTTCTATTATAAAGCGTACCCTGTAAACTTCCAGTTAGAGCATTTAAGTAATTAAATCCAGTAGTGTTGGTGTTTCCATATCTCACCAATTCAAATGATGATGATGAAGGATCTTGAAACTTAAAGATTGTAGATCCTGTAGTTCTAATGAAGAATCTAAGTGTACCTGAAACTGTTGGTTTATAGAATCCTTGCCAATTAGTACCACCAAATAGGGAGAGGAATGAAGATTGTAGTTTCTCACTGTATACAAACTGTCCTCTCTCCCAGAAGTTATCAGTCAATGTAATAATATTACCATCAGAGTCAATTTCATCATCAAGAAAGAATTCTTCATAAGGACCAAGTAGTAACCAATCTGTATTTACTCCAGGTACACCAGTGTTCTCCCTTTGAACTCTACGCCATAATTGATTATCATATTGTACAACATCACCAATACTGTAAGTACCACTACTCTCACTAATACTGCTATGAGCAGGAGCATCTCTAACGATGTTCTCACTGTCATAATATCTCGCATTAGGACCATCACCACCGAAGAAGAATGGTTCACCAGTGGAGAAGTATGCAGCATCTAACCTGTTCTTAATCTTAATGAGTGGTCTGTACACTTTAGGGTTAGTGCTATTGTCAATGATTCCATTCTCAATAATAGTAAATGCAACAGTAACTCCATCCAAACTAGCAAATGTACTAGTAGTAATGTTTGTGATATAGATACCTCTGATAGGTTCTAAATCTGTTGTGGTAAAGGATTGCTCACTACCCAACATGCTAGGAGTGCTTAAGACATTATTAAGTGCTGACGTAGGCGAGGGCAGGTCAGCAAGATTAAAGTCCCTTCTCAGTCCAAATCTGTTAAATTGCTTTTGAGCCATGAGTATATGGGTTGCCTTTTCTTTTTATTTATGGTATAGTAGTAAAGTCAATCTCATATTTATATGGAATTTCAAAAGTACATCGACAACCTGACCAACCAATTGCAACTCGTCAATGCTGACATTGTAGAGAAGCAGGAGGAACTGGACAAACTCAAAGAGTTTCGCTCTCGCATCAAAGGTGGTATGGAAGTGGTAAAGCAAATCCAGACGGATCTTGCTGAAGAATCTACTCCACTGCCACTACAACAAGAAATACAACAGTCAATTCAAGAACTGACACAGGGACGCCATGGTAGTGATCTCGATGCTCTATAATAAGAAGGTAATCGAGGGAACACCCCATGCAAGTCACCAACAACGTCACCACTGTTGATTTCTTTCCTGAGGCATTCATTGCTGAGGAAGACGGTGTGATCGTCAAGCGTTTCCAGAAGCGTGTGACATTCAACTCTAACGGTCTCAAGTCCTATAGCACCGTCACTGCTCTCTCAGCACGTAATGAGTGGGAGACACGCATTGCTAACGGTGCTACCGTCACTGGTTACAACGTAGAGCAGATGCCTCGCTCTGAGTACACCCCAATGGCAGTAGGTTGATCAAATGAGTAAAATCACACAATACGGACTCTCAGGTATTATTGTTGTCTTTGCTATTGGGAGTTATCTTAACTTCCTAGCAGAGCGTGATACCAAGATGATGAATTACTTTGACTCAACCATTCAGAGAGTTGAACATTAATGAAACTCCGTGAATGGTTCATAGACGCATACTGGTCAATAGCAAATTGTATCTCATTCAGAACACAAAATTACAATGATAACATAGACCGCCTTGCATTCTTTGAAGAACTGAATAATGGTTGGTATCACATGTATATCTACCCCTATGATGATCTGTATATGCCAATCATATCAGAACAACGTAAGTTACTGTTAGCAGAAGAACCATACACGTTCTATGTGTCAGAAGAAGATTACGATGCACTCCAAAATGCCATCAACGAACCACCTAAACCATTACCTGCTCTACAACAACTATTTGAACGTATTTAATTATGGAAAATCATTTAATTGACCCTTATAGAGATTACAAACATAATACTGCAAAAGCAAGAACCTGTAATCCTGCCAGGGAGAAAAAAAGAATTTATTGGGAACCAAGAACATCACGTATAAAAATCTTTCTTGAGGATAGAGGTCATATGTTTATTAAACGTGACCAAATTAATTTTTATTTTGAAGGATTACCACCAATGAATATTAAACAACTGAGATTATATTATGATCGTCAGGTTTATAAAGAAAGAAAATCTAAGATAGAAAATTGGTCTCAATTCAACCATTCAGAGAGTTGAACATGAATGAAANNACACGACAGCATTTGATTGATCAATTGTGTGAAGAGTATTTGATAGATGGTGACTTTGAGTACATGGCACTCGAAGAGTATCGTCTCATGCTAGAATGTTACAGTGATCAAGATTTACAGAACACTATAGATGAGAATGATTTAAATGAAAACTAAAAACCTTGACAACATTCCACTAGGAACATGTGTATGTTCATCATGTGGTATACGTAAATCAAACATTGAATATTCTTGGTATGGAACTAGATTCACAAAAGATGGTTATCGTCTTCGNGTTAACACATATTGTGATAGCTGTACTTCTATTAATGCTAAGGAACTCACTGCTATTAAAAAAGCAACGCTAAAGAGTCATCCACGCCCTGCATATGGAGAACCATGTGCAATATGCACCAAACCAGTGTATAANGACAAATCATCTGTACCTGATGGTGTAGATGGCACGTGGGGATGGCAATGTGACCATGATCACGACAGTGGTGAGTTTCGTGGATGGTTATGTAAGAAGTGCAATACGGGTATGGGAGCACTGGGTGATGATCTAGAGTCATTGTTACGTGCAGTCCAGTATCTTGCCAAGCAAGATGACATGGAGATATACACCGTATGGAATGGTGGTAAAGACCGTATTAAGTGTAAGGTTGATCTCACACGCGGAAACTGAATACATACTACTATGAATTGCGCTTGACAATTCTATGAAGATCATGTACAATCACCATAGTTCACAAGTTCACGGAGGTTTCACCATGTACACACGCATCGTGGACAGAAATGTCTATTATGTTGACGAAGAACCGTACAATTCAAACATCAAGTGTGTTCATACTGAGCAAGGATGGTATGTAGAACTATCTTTCAGTGATGGTGGACACGATGTGTACGGACCATATTATTCTAAAGAGGAGGCATCCAATGTTTTTTGACACTACCTATGACCTATTTGATGAGAAAGCAGATGCTGAAGCGCATCGTTGTGCATTAGAACTAGAGAAGCGTGCTGCTGAACTAGAAGTTACCGTGGACTATTTTATTGAGGAATTTGACATTGATGACTTCAACTTTTGATCTCAATGAAAAAGAGTTGTTTGTGCTGATCACGGCAATGCAGCATATGACATATCAACAAGTGCCACACTATGGAGAGACAGAACTTGTATCTGACCTCTATAATAAATTATCTTCACGCCATGAGTTTCTTCTCAAACTACACCATGACTACATCCACGACCTTTGACCAGGATATGGTGTTTGCTCCTCTGCCTATGAGGAGATCAGCAGCACCAACACTACGATCAGTACGTGATTCATCGCATACATGGAAACTGACACTGCATAAGCANGACGGTACAAAACTTGTACGCTTTGCATCTACAAAGAAACATGCATTAGCAGTAGGACAAACCATTCACAATGGTAAAGANCGTCCTACCAAGATGTTCCACATTGAAAAGGTATAACCAATGACAAGTGAAATCTGGAGTCCACAGAGAGAGATTAAACTCTTAAAGAAAGCACTGAAGCAGGATCATCTGTACAGTGATGAGGAACTACGTAAGATGAAAGGACGCTTACGTGATATGTACATTGTCAACAAACAACTAAAGAGAGGACCAGGTTTTGGCAGAGCATCCTGAGATTGCAGAGTATGATTGGATTGATGATTGTTTCCGAGTATGGGAGACCAGATTCGGATGTTGGCAATCAGAAACTAAGGAAGGCAGACGAATGCTCACTGGTCTGCATAAAGAGAATGTCATTCTCATGACGAGATGGCATCTCAAATGTGAACAGGAGGG
>JGI26253J51717_1000430_pt1 | contig 17720 bp, 17 predicted proteins | sample SaaInlV_100m_DNA_6_FD_51717 | JGI IMG/M metagenome (IMG submission 51717)
TGCGCACCTCCTTTCAATTGTTTCTTTTGATCGGAAAGTAGTTACCGATATTTGAATCATGCAACGTATTGATAAAAAATCCAAATGTTTTTTTATTTTTTTTTAAATTTAAAACTGTAAACGTATCTTAATGATTGATTTTCATACGATATCTTTTTAGAGGCGTGCTTTCTGTAACCGTACAACAAGTAATCGAAATGGTACTAATGCAATTAGTGCAAGTGATACTTTTACAAGCCAATCAGCAAGACCAAGAGAAACCCATAGAGGCAACAGTGGTCCTAAACCAATAAGTGGCAGAATTTCATTGGCCCAAGCTACATCATTTGAAGGCTCTAAAGATGATAATGATACAGAAAAAGCAATTGTAAAAAACAATGCTGTATCTATGGATGATCCAACAAGTGTTGAGGTAAGAGGAGCCTGCCACCATTTACTTTTTCTTAATTTATCAAAAATTACTATATCAATTAGTTGAGCAATCAAAAATGCAAACCCAGATCCAATTGCTATTCTCAGTGTAACTAATGGACCAAATTCACCAATTATTTGAGTACCTATAAATGAACATAGTACACCAACGCAAAAACCAACAAATACAACTTTGCGAGCTTGTTTAGCTCCGTATAAGCGATTTGTTAAATCTGTAATTAAAAAAGCAAATGGATAGGTGAATGCACCCCATGTAAGCCAGTTGCCCATTAAAAATTGAACTAGAATGTTTGATGCTACGACAACAGCTGCCATGGCGATTATGCCAAAGATTAGACCACGATTCATAATAAACTCCGTTTTGAAAAGGTTGCGGGAACTTTGCTCTTAGAGAGCATTTTTCAGTTACCGCGTTTCATGAATTTTAGCAAGATAGCTTTTTGGCTAGTTATGTAAATTCAGGCAGTACTTTTATACATTTGTTAAATGCCAACTTCTATAACAGCCTTTGCGATGGTATTAACCTTATCTAAAGTAACCCCAGCAATATTTAATCGACTATCAAAAACCATATAAATACCAAATTCATCACGCAATTTATTAACTTGTTCTTCAGTCGCTCCCAGCCGAGAAAACATTCCACGATGATGTTCAAGAAAATCAAATCTATTAGAGTTACATTCTTTGCGGAGTGCTTCAGCTAAATGTGTTCTAGCATCTAACATACCAACACGTACTTGTTCCAGTTCTGATACCCAATCTGCACGTAAATCGGGGTCTGTTAAAACCATTGTTACAATCTTGCTCCATGATCTGGTGGAAAACTAAAGTTTTGACGATTTACATAAGAGAGATTGCCTTGCGTTATAGAGCTAATGTCTGGATTTTTTGACACAGTAATTACAATTCCGCATCGTTCACGATATATACCGAAGTTTTTTGAGCAACTTGCAGCTATAAACATTTCTGGAAATTTACTTGCTAAAAGTCTAGTTCCAAAAGCATCCTCTTCAATGCCTTCACCAAAACCTTGATAAGCAATATCAATGAAAGGTATGGCGTCTTTTTCTAATAATAGGTCTGCGATTATATTCCATTGTTCATTATTTAAATTAGCTCCAGTTGGGTTGTGGCAGCATCCATGCAAGACAACAATATCACCATTAGATATCTTGGATAAGTCTGAAACCATTGCTTCAAAATCTACTGCACGAGTTTCGTTGTTAAAATAACTATATTTACCAACTGCCATTTTTAAATGCTTAGCAATTGTTAAATGATTTCCCCATGTTGGGTCACTAAACCAAATCTTAGGATTGCTTTCTGTAAGCTTAACTAATTCTAAAACGTGATGAATTGCACCTGTTCCCCCTGGGGTAGCACAAAAAGATAGTCGGTCTCGATCAACACTATCAGCTAACACAAGATCTGCCATAGCATTATGGAATCCACTATCTCCAGTCATAGATGTATATGTTTTGGTAGATTCTGTTTTCCATAAATGGCTCTCTGCTTTTTTTATAGAGCGCATAATTGGAGTGTTACCATGGGCATCTTTATAGACACCAACACCAAGATCTATTTTTTCTTGCCTTGGATCAGCATTATAGAGTGCTGATAATCCTATAATACGATCTGCAGGTTGTTTTTTTAAAGATGTAAGCATTTAAGACCCTTAATTAGTTGCAATCGGAAGGTCGTCTCGAAGACCCCATTCTGACCATGACCCGTCATACAACGCTGTCTGGTTATGGTCTAGTTGTTTTAAAGCTAGAATTATAATTGATGCAGTTACGCCTGATCCGCAGGAAGTAATTATTGGTTTATCTAAATCAATTCCTGCTTCTAAAAATATTGATAGTAATTCTAATTTGGTTTTTAAACATTTTTGCTCATTTAATAGTAATTTATAAAATATATTAACAGAATTAGGTATATGACCTGATCTGAGATTAACCCTTTGCTCAGGGGCTTCTCCAGAAAACCTTTTTGGATGTCTTGCATCAATAATCTGTGCTTTGGTTTCCAATATTTGTGAAACATCTACTATGCTTGAAGGTTTGAATGTAGACAAAAGCTGCCACGCTTTGCTTTTGAGGACTATCTGAAATAGGTTTATTTTCAGAAATCCATTTTGGTAAGCCTCCATCTAGAATAAAAACCTCAATATGGCCCATAATTTTAAACATCCACCAAGCTCTTGCGGCGGAGAACAAACCCTCAGTATCGTATATAATAATTTTTAAATTATTTGAAATGCCAAGATTTTCAACATGATCATTAAATGAAGATGGAGAAGGAAGCATGTGTGGTAAAGGGCTGTTAGTATCAGAAATTACGTCTATATCAAAAAACTGTGCGTTTGGGATATGTCTTGATTTAAACTCATTAAATGAATCTCTATTTTCTGATGGTAAATACCATGAAGCATCAAGAACTATTACGTCCTGATGATTTTTTTCTAACCAATCTGTTGATACTGTAACTTGCATATTTGAAACTTATATAAGAGTTAAGTTTTAGGTAAAGGTATTATATATCTTATTAAGGTAATTTTTATTTAAATATGTAATCACTAAGAAATCATAAATAATTAACTATGCTCACGCAGTAGGCGAGATTTTTGACGGTTCCAATCTCGTTTCTTTTCGGTTTCCCGTTTATCAGATTGCTTTTTACCTTTAGCAGTACCGATTAATAATTTAACTTTTCCTTTGTCATTAAAATACATTTTCAATGCAACAATAGTCATAGCTTCGCGGCCTTTGGCTTGCCACAATTTTGATATTTGTTTTTTTGATACCAATAGTTTTCTTCTGCGCCGCTCTTCATGTCCAAAGTTTTGTGCTTGAGTATACAAAGAAATGTAAGAGTTAATTAACCATAATTCTCCATTTTCTATATCTACATAACTCTCAGCAATATTGGCTGAACCAATGCGTAATGCCTTTACTTCCGATCCCATTAAAATAATCCCACATTCCAGGACGTCTTCAACAGCATAGTCATAGCGAGCACGACGATTCTCAACTATCATTTTATTGTTATCAGGTGTTTTCTTTTTTGCCATAGTCTAATGGATATAATCTATGAATAAGTTCATGCCAAGCCTATTAAAAATACTTAAATAAGCGTTCTCAGATAAAGTATTAATCTAAAATTCCTGCATGACGCATTGCCTTTTGAATCTTTTCTTTTGTTTCATTTAATAAGCCACTTAATGGAAGGCGTACTTCTTCATTGCATTTACCTAATAGTGAAGCTGCATATTTTGCACCAACTAACCCTGGCTCAGTAAATATTGCTTCATGTAATGGCATCAATTTATCTTGTAAGCTTAAAGCAGTCTTAAAATCTCCATTTGCTAATGAATTCTGAAAGCTTGCACACAATCTTGGAGCAACGTTTGCAGTTACTGAAATAGCACCGACGCCTCATGAGCAAAAAAGCCAAGTGCACTCGCATCCTCAGCTGACATTTGAATGAAATCTTCACCACATTCTAGTCTTTGTTGTGTAACACGTTCCATTGAAGCCGTAGCATCTTTTACTCCTACAATGAATTCTAGTTTAGCGAGTTCACCCATAGTTTTTGGACTCATATCAACGACTGATCTACCGGGAATATTATATACAAAGATTGGCAAGCAAATATCATTTAATGCTTTGAAGTGCTCGTATAATCCTCTTTGTGTAGGCTTGTTATAATATGGGGTTACTACAAGGGCAGCATCTGCACCCACATCTTTTGCAAATTGCATAAGTCTTAATGCTTCTATTGTGTTGTTTGAGCCTGCACCTGCAATAACTGGTAATCTTTTTGCATTGTGCTCTACTACGACACGAATTACTTCTTCATGTTCAGAATGAGAAAGAGTTGGGCTTTCACCAGTTGTTCCTACTGGTACAAGTCCATGACTACCTTCAGCAACATGCCAATCAACTAAATGTTTAAGTGCATCAACATCTACTTTCCCATTTTTGAATGGTGTAATTAGCGCTGGCATTGAACCTTTAAACATAACATTTCTCCTAAAAGTAAGTGATTCAAAATTTCTATAACCTTAAAATAGTGCCATGTGTACCATGAAATTCAACTTCAATAATAGGTTGCTTTGAGAATAAACATTTTTATCATAAGAATATGTAAAATTCTTTGAGATCAAAATGTTTCGATTACTAAAAATTAGTATTATATTCGTGTTTTTGTGGGCAATGCCCCTTTGTGCACAATCAAATCTTAAAGATATTTTAAACTTATCTGAGGGGTTAAATGCAATTGAACGGGGTAATCAATCCGAATCTATTAATCACTTAAAAAAATCCACAAACCCAATAATTAGAAAAATTTTAAAATGGGCAATGTTGAGATCAGGAGATGGTGATTGGAAGGAATACCAAAGTTTTTTAAATAAAAATCCCCAATGGCCTGGCCTAAAAAAATTAAAAGAACGCGCTGAAGTAAAAATACCAAAAGCTGCAAATTCCCAGGATGTATTAGATTTTTTTGGCAAGCAAAACCCACAAACTGGTACAGGTGCATTGAGATTAATGGAAGCGCTAAGGGATGAAAATAAGAACAATAAAGCCAATGAGATTTTGCTTTATGCTTGGGGAAATCTTTCATTAAATTTAGACGAACACAGAGACTTTTTAAGCAATAAATCATTAACTAATCTTCATCATGAGGAAAGGGTTAATAATCTTCTGTGGCGCGGTGATGTTAAATCAGCAAAAAAAATAGTGCATCTTCTATCTTCAAAGGTGCAAAAGCTTGCAAACGCAAGAATTGGACTTCAGTTAGGAACTTCTAACGTTGATTATTTGATTTCTAGCGTACCAGATATCTATAAAGATGATCCAGGGTTGGCATTTGATAGGTTCCAGTGGCGTATTAGGAAAAATAGATGGGAGGATGCTCAAGATTTACTAATAGATAGAACACAAATATCTGGTTTGGGAAGACCGGAGGAATGGGCAAGCCGCAGGAGAGGATTTGCAAGGCGAGCTATGCGAGCAAATCAACCAAAGATAGCATATTATTTAGCTAGCAATCATCAATTAAGTGATGGTGCTGATTATGCAGATTTAGAATGGTTGTCTGGATATATTTCCATGACTTATTTGAACGCTCCCAACCAAGCTCGTGTACATTTTAAAAATTTTAATGCAGCAGTATCCTCGCCAATTAGTAAGGCTCGAGCAGGATATTGGCTCGGTAAAGTAAATGAAAAAACAAATCAATTTGAACAGGCAGCAAAGGATTATAAACTTTCTGCTAATTTTCAAATAACTTATTACGGACAATTATCTTCAGAGCGACTAGGATTAACTAGTAATCAGTCACTTTTTGATAATGAAAATGTATTAAGTTGGAAAACTGCTAGTTTTGTTAATGAAACAGTTTTTCAAGCTGCCATACTATTACACAAGGCAAAAAAGCTTGTTATGATGAAGTGGTTTATGACACATATGGCTGAGACATTAGATCATAATGAATTGTTGAAATTATCAAATTATGCTTACGATCATAATGTGCCATATGTAGAAATTGGTATTGCAAAAGAAGCAGCTAAAAGAGGAATTATTTTACCTAGGGCATATTTTCCTATCAGTGAAATATCNACATATTCAAACGAACTACCACCNGAGGTTATATTAGCGATTGCCAGACGAGAAAGCGAACTTAATATGNATGCTATAAGTCCTGCAGGTGCAATAGGGCTAATGCAAATATTGCCTNCAACAGCNAGGCAAATGTCAAAAAANTTAGGCCTTAAGTTTTCCAAAAAAAAATTGAAATCAGACTCAAAGTATAATGTAAGACTTGGATCTGCTTATTTGAACAAACTTATTGAGATGTATGAGGGTTCATATCTACTAGCTTTTGCTGCATATAATGCTGGGCCAAGAAAAGTTAATGAATGGGTGAAGCTTTATGGAGACCCCAGAGATCCACTTATATCCGTAGTAGATTGGGTGGAGCATATCCCGTACAAAGAAACGCGAAATTATGTTATGAGAGTCGCCGAGAGCCTTCATATATACCGTATTAGAATTAATGGAGTTGCTTTGCCTGTAAGTTTAACAAAAGATTTAAAGANNAGTTAGTTCTCTTTGATAATTTTCTCACGCCAAAGAGTGTATAATCCTGCTAAAATAACAATACTCGAACCAATNGCTGTGGAAAGCTTCAAGCTTTCTCCAAATACTATCATTGCTAAGGCGGATCCAAAAACCAACTGAAGATAAGCAAAAGGCTGTACACCACTAGCTTCTGCTACTTCATAACATTTTATTAATAAGAAGTGTCCAAATGCACCAGTAACACAAAGTAAACACATCCACATCCAATCTTTGGAATTCATAGTTTCCCAAAAAAATATACCTACCAAAGTTGTAACAACTAAACCCGCAATTCCAGTCCAAAAAAAGCTAGTTGCAGCACTATCTTGCCTAGCAACATATCTGGTCAGAAGGCCATACAATGCAAATAAAATTGCAGAGCATAATGGAAAAATTGCGTATACACTGAATACTGAATAACCTGGCTGAAGAATTATTATTATTCCAAAAAAGCCTATACAAATCGCAACGGATCTTCGCCAACCAACACGTTCACCTAATATCGGTCCTGATAGTGCAGCAATGATTAATGGATAAATAGTAAATATGGCTAAACTTTCGATTAGTCCAATTAAGACAAAACCAAGTACCATAATGCAAATTTCAACAGCAAGTATTATGCCTCTCAGGCATTGTATAATAGGCTGATGTGTTGAAGCAGCTTTTTTGATTGATCCTACATTTGCCTTAGCCCAAAAGATTACAAATGCTGCAAAAAACCAATACCTGATCATTACGATCATAAACACATTGTACTCACCTGCTAAATATCGTGATATTCCATCCTGCATTGCAAATACAAATGTAGTTGCAATCATTAATATTATACCAAGACGAAGGTTTGATTGTTCCATGTTTAATTCCAAAGATATGACTGAAATATTTACTTTTTATTCTTTTTTGGTGAAGTTTCTAGTACATGTACATAACATGCAGCAAAAAGGCTTATTAATTTAGTAATTAANAATATAAATAANAAATTATATGCTCCATTTTCTGCGGTTAAAATTAAACCCATCAAAGTAGCAACCACAGCTCCAAAACCAACAGCCATTGCTCCAGATAATCCAGATGCGCTTCCGGCCAAATCTGAGCGTACATTCATAATACCTACGTGACTGCTTGGTAAAGAAAATCCATTTCCGAGGCCTATAAAGACCATAGATCCAAATATAGTTAATGTTGAGACGTACCCCATTAATACTAAAATAAGACCTGTCGATATACCCAAAACTGCAATAATACGCCCAAATAAAATCATTTGAGTTAAGTTAAAATATATACTGAGCTTTGTTGATAAAAAGCTACCAATAAAAAACCCAAGAGATGTAGTGCCTATGAAAAGACCCAGTTCTGTTGGGGGTAAATTTAACACTTTTGTTGCCACAAGTGGAGCACCACTTAAAAAACCATAAAAACATGCTACAGATGCAGACATGCAAATTGAATATCCCCAGAATTGGCCAGATTTAAATAACTTTGGATATGTTGAAAGTTGTTTGTATAATGTTTCACTTTTTTTTGTATTTGTTTCTCCCAAATCAAACCATATCAAAATCAAAAGAGAAAGACCCATAATTAGATAAACCCAAAAGCTTGTTCGCCATCCATAAAGTTCATCTAGGAAGCCCCCAATCATTGGGGCTAACATTGGAACAATAGCCATAGCCATAGCAATAATTGATAATACTTTTACGGCTTCTTTTGAATCCATCATATCGCGCACAATAGCTCGTGAAAGTGCAGTTCCTGAAATCATTGCGCCTTGCAGAATTCTAAAAAATAAAAACCACCAAATGTTGGAAGAAAAAATGCAGCCAATTGTAGACAAACAAAATATTATAACACTAGATAAAAGAACTATACGACGTCCGTATCTATCAGAAAGGGGCCCTATAATGATCTGTAGAATTGCAGTGACTGCTAAATAACCAGCCACTGATATATTCATTACGCGATAAGATACATTAAATTCTGATGCCATGTTTGCTAGTGAGGGCAAAAACATATTTAGCGATACAATAGAAGCGGCTGTAATAACAACTAATGTTACCAAATGAGGATTTGTTTTAGCGGCTAAAAACTTCATGATTTGTGCCCAATGCTCATGTGTCGCTTTCTTTTGTATCCTTTTATACGTTGAACATTAAAGCCTGCATTAGATAATCTCCTACGTACAAAACCAGCTGCTGTATATGTTGAAAATGTACCATCTGCAGCAGTATGGTCTGATACAGAATTTAGTAAATTTATTTCCCATAGTTCAGGGTTCTTTGCAGGGCTAAATCCATCTAAAAACCATGCATCTGCTTGATAATTCCACGTTTTGAGTTTTTTTCTTGCATCACCGACTATTATTCTTGCATCTAAAGTAGAGGTTTTGATAGTCCAACCACTTTCTAGTTGTTGAATTAATTCAGTTGCCAAATGGTTTAATTCTGGCCAATTTTTTAATGCATGAGACATATCCTTTAAGGTCATGGGAAATGCCTCGAAACTAGTAAACTTCAGAGGAGTAGTATGTCCTAATTCTATCCATAATTGCCAGGTTGCTAAAAGGTTCAGCCCTGTTCCAAAACCTAATTCTGCAACATGAAATCCACTATTGAAACGCTGACATAAATTGTTTCCTGATAAAAAAACATGTCTTGTCTCATCTAGACCATTAAAAATTGAAAAGTATGGTTCGTCAAATTTAATTGATATGGGAGTTCTTTCATCTTGCCATTCAAGGGATGCATTTTTTATCTGGTCGCACATATAGTTTTGCCTTAAATGAAACTAAAGTTTAACGCTCATGGCTGCAAAATGACAACGATTAAATCATATGATGTAATAATTATTGGCGCTGGCATTTTTGGCCTGTCGTGTGCTTACGCCTGCGCAGGGCGAAATTTGTCAGTTTTAGTGGTTGATGCAAAGAAAATTGGGTTTGGAGCTTCTGGAGGTATTTTGGGCGCAATGGCCCCATATACTCCAGATCAATGGCATGCAAAAAAAGAATACCAATTTCAGGCTTTATCTACTGCTGAAGAACATTGGCAGAAAGTAGATGGATTATCATCGTTGCCCTCCGGTTATGGTCGAATAGGCAGAATTTCACCAATCATTCATGAGCGAGTTTATAATTTAGCATTAACTAGGCATGAAGAAGCAAAGAGGAATTGGAAAAAATTCAAATGGAATGTAATTAAGAGTCACGAGTTGGTTTCCCCTGACGCAGCCCCCTATGGATTAATTCATGATACCTTGTCTGCGCGAATTTTTCCGTCAAAAGCATGTGCGTCATTAGCACAAGCTTGTAGTTTTATGGGTGTAGAATTTCGCGAAAATACATATGTATCTAATTTTGACACAGGGGTAATATCTGGCTCGTGGGGTAATGAAACTGCGTCTTCTATCATTATAGCGACAGGATACGAGGGGTTTGACTCATTAGAAAAATTCTTCCCAACTTCTATGGGATCGGGAGTTAAAGGGCAGGCAGCATTGCTGAATATAAGTTTAGGAGATGCGCCTCAAATTTATGCAAACGGCGTATATGTTGTTCCTCATAATGATGGCACAACAGCCATAGGTTCTACTTCAGAAAATAAATGGACAGAGCCCCACGATACTGATGNCCAACTTNATGAATTGATTGAGCGTGCTCGGATAATATGTCCAAAAATTAAAAATGCTAAATTAATTACAAAATGGGCAGGAGTAAGACCAAAAGCGCGTAGACGAGAGCCATTAATTGGAAAAGTCCCAATGGCAGATGGTATCTTTTTAGCGATGGGTGGATTTAAAATTGGATTTGGTATTGCCCACAAAATCGGCCTTTCATTAGCAGATTTAATTGAAAATAAACCAAATGATTTACCCAAAAGCTATACTATAGAACATCATTTGGAGTAGAAGAATTAATACTCTACTCCAATTTGCGCTTTTATTCCTGCTCTAAAGGGATGTTTTAATAATTCCATTTCAGTAACTAAATCTGCAATTTCTATCAAATCATCTTTTGCATTACGCCCAGTGATAACAACATGCGTCATCTCTGGTTTTTCTTCTACTAAAAATGTAACAACCTCGTTTATGTCAACATAATCATATCTTATAGCAATATTTAATTCATCAAGAAGAACCATTGAGTTGGAAGGATCGCGAATTAGATCCTTTGCTTTTGCCCAGGCTGCTTGAGCCATTTCAGTATCGCGAGTTTTATCTTGTGTTTCCCATGTGAAACCTTCTCCCATTGTATGAAAAGAGCAAATATCAGTAAATCGATCGAGTATCATATCGCGTTCACCAGTTGACATGCCGCCTTTGATGAATTGTACGACTGCTGATTGCATTCCGTGTGCAATATGTCGGAATATCATTCCAAAAGCGGCTGTGGATTTACCTTTTCCTTTCCCAGTATGAACGATAATTAAACCTTTTTTATCGGTCTTGGTTGCCATGATTTTGTCACGGGCAGCTTTTTTTTTGGCCATTTTCATTGCGTGTCGCTCAGTGTCTTCTGACATTTTATCACCTTTCAAATTGATAATAATTTCTATTTTGGCAGTTTATGCCTAGTATGCAATATTGCTAATCTATCACATTTTTTTAGTATTAGACTTTAAAATATTCTCTATTCTAATATGTACAGAGTTTGATCTAGGTATCCACATTTTGCGATCTATAGCTTCTTTGAATCGTTCTGCCATTTCTAATAGAGCTGAAGGATTATGTTCATGGATAAACGTTTTCGTTTCTTCATCTCCTATGAAAGCAGCCTCTATCATATCAAAATGGTGATTTTGTACTGCGCCCGTAGTAGCAGAAAATGCAAATAAATAGTCTAATGTTGCAGCCATTTCAAAAGCGCCTTTATATCCGTGTCTTTTTACGCCTTCTATCCATTTTGGGTTCACCACTCTACTATGCATTACTCGACCGATCTCTTCATCTAATGTTCTGATTATAGGACGCTCAGGCCTCGAATGGTCATTATGATAAATTGGTCGATCACGCCCTTGTATAGTTGAAATTGCAGCTGCAGCACCACCTTCAAACTGATAGTAATCATCACTGTCTAAAATATCATGTTCTCGATTGTCTTGGTTCTGTACGACTGCATCTACTTGGCTTAGTCTTGTTTCTAGTGCTTTTCTTGCTGGTTTACCCTGTGAGTTTTTTCCATATGCATAAGATCCCCACTCGAGATAGCTTTCTGCTAAGTCAGCTTTATTTGACCAAAGTTTTTCATCAATCATAGCCTGCAAGCCAGCGCCATATGAGCCAGGTTTAGAACCAAATACACGATATGCACTATCTTCAGGGCCTTCAATCTTAAATTTATGCGCGGCTGGATTTAAGTTTGCTGGCTCATCTAATTTCATAATTGCGCGTGCTGCACTATCAACTAAGGCCATTTGTTGAGGAAACGCATCACGAAAGAAACCAGACACGCGCAAAGTAACGTCAACTCTTGGTCTGTCTAAAACAGTGGTGGGCATTATTTCGAAGCCAACAACCCTCCGGTTGGAAGAATCCCATTTTGGTTTAACACCCATTAGTGCTAATGCTTGTGCGATATCATCACCCCCAGTTCGCATATTTGCCGTTCCCCAAGCGGTTAACAATATAGTTTTGGGCCAGTCTCCGTGATCTTGAAGATGTTTTTCAATTAACAAATTTGCAGACTTCCATCCCAAAGCCCATGCTGTGGGAGTAGGTATTGCTCGACTATCAACTGAGAAGAAATTACGTCCTGTTGGTAATACATCTAACCTACCTCTAGTAGGGGCGCCTGAAGGAGCAGGAGCTATAAAAAGGCCATTCAATGTATCAATTAGCCCTTTTCTTTCATTGAAGCCACAGATTGCAACAATTGGGCGTATAATATTTTGTATCGTGTTCAAAACAATTTTCGTTCTGGGCCAATTCCCAGGACTTGTTCCATCGAGTAATTTAATCGCTAGCAATTCTATTCGTTCAATAGCATCCCCATTTGTTCGCCATACATCTTCACAAATATCATGCAAAATTTTTGGTTTGTTTCCATTGTAAATTTGTCCCAAGGGACAATCTAATGGATCAAAATTCATTTCTAAATCGATTGCTAATGCTCTTTGTAAGCTTGCATTTTCTCCTTTTCCGTTCCCTCTGGGAACACGCGCTAAAGCAATAGATAAATCTCTTTCTAAGCGACCTGTTGGTGAAGTTCCAAAAATGTGTAAGCCATCACGTATTTGTGCTTCTTTTAGTTCACACAGGTACTCATCCAGCTTTGCCAAATCATTTTCTTGATTTTCACCGGCCATCCCAGCATCTAAATCTATACCTGTTGCTGATGTAAGAGATAAAATTGCATCCTTTAAAAACTTAAGTCTTCTTGGGTCGATGCCAGCAGCTTCGTAGTATTCATCAACTAGTGTTTCAAGTTCTCTTAATGGGCCGTATGTTTCAGCACGGGTTAGGGGTGGCGTTAAATGATCAACAATCACTGCAGATATGCGACGTTTTGCTTGGGTGCCTTCACCTGGATCATTTACTATGAAAGGATATGCATTAGGTGTTGGGCCAATTATAACCTCTGGCCAGCATTCATTTGAAAGTGCAATTGCTTTACCTGGCAACCATTCTAAGTTACCGTGTTTGCCCATATGTACTAATGCATTAGTTTTAAATGAAAATCGTAGCCAAAAATAAAAAGCTAAATAATTATGAGGTGGTATTAAGTCAGGAGAATGGTAAGTTTCCTTTGGATTAATATTATATCCACGTGCGGGTTGAATTCCAACGCAAATATTACCAAATTCAAATATAGATAAGGCAAACCCATTGTTTCCAAAAAATGGGTCGTCTTCAGCTTTACCCCATCGAGCTTCGATTTTGTCGCGAACATTGAGGGGAAGTTTTTTATAATGATTTAAATAATCTTCATGAGGCATTATTTTGCCACCAGACCTTATTGCCCGGTCAGTCAGCCAATTTGTTGGTCCATTCATAATTTTTTTCATTAATTCGTCTGATGAATTGGGTAAATCTTTAGTATGATACCCTTCATGTTTTAACATTTTCATCATATCTACTGTGGCTTGTGGGGTGTCTAAACCAACCCCATTCGCTAAACGACCATCTTTGTTTGGGTAATTTGCAAGAATTAACGAGACCTTTTTAGTTTTTGCATTTGTGTGACGAAGGTTTACCCAATTTTTGGTTAAATCTGCCACATATTCGATTCGATCACCTCGAGCGCGATAACTTCCTATTGGGCATTGAGTTTTTTCATCAAAGAAAGCCTCGCCTTTAAAAGATATAGCTCGAGTNAGCACCCTTCCATCAACTTCAGGAAGAGCTACATTCATTGCTATATCTCGAGCGTTTAACCCATTTAATTCATTTTCCCATACTGTTTCTGAAGAGCTTGAAAAAACCACTTGGAATACTGGTGCGCGTTGAGTTGCTTCCATAATTAATGGGTTTATAGCGCCAGAATTTTCTACACTTTGTTCCGGAGAGCCAACTGCAAAGCTAGTACAATTTAATATTACATCAGGGGGAGCTAAATTAAATAAGCTTTCTAGAGTTGCGACTGACAACGGATCCTTCAGTGATGCCACAAAAATTGGCATAGGATTTAATCCACGTTTAAGAAGTGCTTTAATCATTCTATTTATTGGATGTAAGCCAGCACCCTGTACTAAAGCTCTGTAGAATATGATTGGTACAACACCCGCATTACCAAGCCATTCTCTTTGTATTTCATGCATGTCTGTAATGCCTGTTCCAGGCCAATATAGACCGGCTTTCAAAAGAGGTTTTGCAGNTTCTGGTTTGTCACTATTTTGTAAGATGGCATTAATATATAATAAAAAGTTTCGAGAGTTTTCTAATCCTCCTTCAACCATATATGCCCATAGCGCTTCCCAATCTTTTCTAATGATTGTAGAAAATTCCCATAGCTCTTCATCAGGTTTATCATCTCCTGGTAGAGCAATAAATTTAATACCAGCTGCACCTAATCGCGCGGCGTACTGTTCAATGCCATATTTCCAGTATCCCGTTCCGCCTAAAATCCGTGCAATAACAATTTTTGATTTTGAAGCACAAGCATCAATATGTAAATCAACTGACATTGGATGTGATAAGTGTGTTAAATTTGCTAGTCGTAAACTAGTGTTTGAGTTTAAATCAGTATGAGCTTCTGAAAGAGCAGCTAGTTCTGTATCTGCAGCTGAAATATATATAATATCAGCAGGTGTCTGACCCAAATCAATAGCTTCTGATCCGTCATCAATTTGACCCGGAGTTGCTGCTAATAAATGCATAAATTTACCTGTTCAATATTTTTTCAGTAGACTCAATGATGATCGCTTAATGCTGTTTTTATGGCATTTTGATCTAAACCAGATTGCCCAATCACAACTAATTTAGTAGCACGCAAGTCACTTCCAAATGGCTGGTCATAGTAAGTGTCAATGCGGGGGCCTACTGCTTGGATAGTCATACGCATTGGTTTATCTTTAACAGCAATGAAGCCTTTAAGTCGTAAAATGTCATGTTCTTTTATAATAGACGTAATCTTATCTATAAATAATTCTTCATGCACTATTTCACCAAAACCAAATACAAAACTTTCAAAATCATCATGATCATGTTCATGATGAACGTGGTCTCCGTTTTCGTCATGTTCATGATGATGATGTAATTCATGGCGTGATTTCATATCACTTTCCGCCGCAACGCCTTGCCCCAAAAGCACATCAATTGGTAAAGCTCCGTTGGTTGATTTTATGACTTGTACGCCTGTACGACTGTTTTCTTTTAATGTTTGTGTAAGCTCAACGGTTTCTTCGCTTGTTAATAGATCAGCTTTATTAATGATGATCATATCTGCACATGCAATTTGATCTTCATACAACTCTGATAATGGTGTTTCGTGATCGAGGTTTTCATCTAGTTTTCGTTGATTATCTACTGCTTCGATATCATGAGCAAATCTACCCTCTTGTACTGCTTTCCCATCAACTACAGTTATAACGCCATCTACAGTAACTTTCGTTGATATTTCAGGCCAGTTAAATGCGCGAATTAACGGCTGTGGAAGTGCTAGTCCAGAAGTTTCAATGACGATATGATCAGGTTTATTATCACGCTCTAGTAACGATTTTATAGTCGGAATAAAATCATCTGCAACTGTGCAACAAATACATCCATTTGAAAGTTCCATAATGTCATCGGGTGTGCAGGTATCGTCACCACATCCTTTAAGAATATCCCCATCTACCCCTAAATCACCAAACTCATTTATTATAAGTGCAATGCGCTTTCCATGCGCATTTTGGAGCATGTGACGTATTAGCGTTGTTTTTCCTGCGCCTAGGAAACCTGTNACCACAGTAGCTGGTATTTTTTGTAACATTATTTGATGTGCCTCTATATATTAGAACGGCCAAGCATCGCTCAGCCGTTGTGAATATCATTTTGAATTTAATTTAAACCTAGCGAGCTAAAAATTGCGCCTTCAATGCCCTCAAGAGCAAGGAACACGCCCATACCAGCAACAAATGCACCAGACATGCGAGTAGGGATTGCAGATGCTTCANTAGCTTTCCAAGATTTAATTGCTACGAAACCAGTACCTATAGAAATCAAATATTGGGCAATTCCAAGTCCAAATAAATAACCAATAAGTACTAAACTCCCGATTGTAATTTCTTGCCCAGCAATAGATGCCCCAAAAGCAGAACCATGGAATATTCCAGTAATTGCATACAAACTTAATGTATTGAGATTTGANAGCTTTCGCCCAGTTGCTACAATACCGCCAAGAAGTAGTAATGAGATTACGATCATGCTTTCTGTTGCAGGAATTACTAGGCCAAAAGACGATGCCAGAGTCCCAAGNAGCATTGCAGTAATGAATGCTAGTGGAGCTAGCATACGATGACCCGTATATATTGCAGATATGCCAATTAAGGCTATAAAAAATAAATGGTCAAAACCAAGAATTGGGTGGCCTACTCCAGATAGTAAGCCCTGCGTAAAAGTTTCCATTGGTGCGCCTGCCAATGGATGATGTGCGAAAGCTGGTCCGGCTAAGGTAAGTGCTGTTAAGCTTGATATAATTTTTTTCATTTGTGTCCCCAAAAAAGTAAATATTGGGAGTGCANATGCGATGGAGCCAATGGCCTTTACCATCACGGAACACCCCGTCCGATAGTGTGGTCGGCGATAACGCCGTTGCAAGGCTGGTTTCCTGACTCACGGATAGATCGTTTTGCCCGCCTTCCCAGTTTTCACCAGTGGCTTTGGNCTNCACTCTCCGCACACAGTCGCGGGGGCGGTTGCAGCTTTAGGCCCCATTCGGGTAGTCCCTGTCTACATTCCCATTTGATCCCCAGCCATTTATTATGACTTTAATGGGGAACCATGCAAAACCTGTTTGCCTTTAAGTCGAGGGTTGCGCAAGTGTAATTCCGACAAGTCAGTAAGTTATCACGGCATGGAATATCATTGTGCTAATATATTATGCAATATATTGTGGATAACTCAGTTGTGACCGCTAAATGAGGGGTTTTTGTGTTGACACATTGGTCTCAAAATTGAGAATTAATTAAATAAGAATCAAGGGCAGCTTTGTGCAATTTAGTAAGCTAAGATTAACAGGTTTCAAAAGTTTTGTGGATCCCACAGAATTAATTATAGCAGATGGCTTGACTGGTGTGGTTGGACCAAATGGTTGTGGAAAATCAAATCTTTTAGAAGCACTGCGATGGGTGATGGGAGAAAATCGACCCAAAGCAATGCGTGGTGGGGGTATGGAAGATGTAATTTTTGCAGGCGCATCTTCGCGACCTGCAAGAAACTACGCCGAAGTTTCATTATTAATTGACAACACGCAACGTCTCGCACCTGCCGCTTTTAATACTCAAGATGTTCTAGAAATTATCCGTAGAATAACACGAGATGTAGGATCTGCATATAAAACGAATGGTAAGGATTCTAGAGCAAAAGATGTGCAAATGCTTTTTGCCGATGCATCTACAGGTGCACATTCACCTGCTTTGGTACGACAAGGCCAAATCTCTGAACTTATTAATGCTAAACCAAAGGCGCGAAGAAGAGTTCTGGAAGAAGCAGCTGGGATCTCTGGATTATATCAACGCCGTCATGAAGCTGAGC
>JGI26253J51717_1000431_pt1 | contig 17719 bp, 14 predicted proteins | sample SaaInlV_100m_DNA_6_FD_51717 | JGI IMG/M metagenome (IMG submission 51717)
TTTGGAATTTCCTATCGTGACCTTGACCATCAAGATGAGTTATATATTTTGCCTAGCACGAGCCCTGTCCAGTTTGATCCAGAAGCACTCATTCAAAGCATTAATCGAATTATGGAGTTCAAACCAGAAAGGGTCTGCTTAACCCACTTTTCAGCTATTAAGCCAACCAAAAAGGCTACTAATAAATTAATAGAAAGTATTCACTTTGTCAGTAATTTAGCAATCAAGTACGCAGATAAAAATGACTCAGAGTCCATCATTTATAAAAAAATGATGGATTATTTTCTTGAAGGACTTAATGAGATAGGTTTTCAAAACAATGATTATGCAAAGGATAGGTTAAGTCTTGACGTTCTAATTAATACTCAAGGTCTAATTTACTGGCAGAAAAATAGTTAAGGCCGACTCTTGAATTTAATCCTTTAATGAACATATAGATATAATATAAGTAGGCGTTAGAAAACTGAATATGAAGAATCTATTACTTTATCTTAACGGGTATTTTGCGAGAGTGCCCGGTCAACTTATTCCCTATCGAAAAATAGTTCTCATAGTAGCCCTGCTATCAACTATTTTTATGGGTTTTGGAGCCTCTCGTTTTGTACTTGACACTTCTTTTGATGTCTGGTTTAGTGAGTCAGATCCTGCAATCGAAGCTTTGGATGATTTCCGGGACCAATTTGGAAGTGATGATGGTCTTTTCATTGTCTACGAGGCAAAAGATGGCGATGTCTTCTCAAATAAATCGCTCACATTAATCGCAGAGATAACAGAGTCTCTAGATAATTATGAGCAAATCAGTGATGATGAATGGCTTAATCAGTATGGTTTAACCCCAGATATTGTTGAATCACTAACTCACATTAAGCGCGTTCAATCCTTATCAAACATTAGAATTCAGAAAAATGATGACGATGTTTTAAGTTCGCCTCGCTTAGTGCCTAAAAATATTCCAAGTGATATAAGTAAGTTAAGTGCAATTAGTTCTGAGGCAGATGACCAGCCTTCTCTTGAGCTATTTATGTTTTCTAAAGACCATCGTTTTGGGGCAATCTCTATAAAAACTGATTTTGGCGCTATTCCAGTTTTCCAAGAGTCTGATGACGACTACTCTCTTTTTTCTGATGACGACTGGAGTGATGATTTTGATGCCAGCATGGATGATAGTGCTGTGATTCAAAAAATCGAATACCAGCCTGACGAGCCTGCCCTTTATATCCCCTTTATGAAGGCTATAACAGCAATCACAGAGCAGCCAAAGATGACTGAACACTTTAAATTTTATCCGATTGGCAACTCTGCAATGATCTCGTTAGCTATGGATACGCTTATCCAGGCTGCATTCTTACTGGTAGGAATGGTAGTAATCATTAACCTCTTGCTGTGGACTTTGTTTCGCTCTGCCAGCGCCGTTGTTCTGCCTCAACTTGCAATAGGCCTAAGTATTTTGTTTGTAATTGGTGGGCTGAGTTGGTTGAATTTAGCATCAACAACGCTTATAGCTCTAACAGTAATGCTTGTAATTGCCGTAGGTGTTGCCGACTGTGTACATGTTATGAGCTCCTACTTATTTTTTAGGCGAGATGGGAAGGAGCACGATGAGGCTCTTTCAAAAGCTTATGGCAAAACTGGTGTTCCTATACTCCTGACTACTATAACAACGATGGCAGGCATGTCTTCACTCGCTGCAACAGGCATGCCGATGTTCGTGCAGTTTGGTCTTTCTTCCGCAGCAGGCGTTTTTTTTGCCTTCCTTTACACAATTTATTTGCTACCCGTTTTGTTAAATTACTGGCATCCAATGCAGATTAAAAAATCAAGTAATGAAGATACTTATAACAAAAAAGGAATTAGAGCTCTGGCTTTATTGTTGAAATCAAAGCTATTAAGTTTTTTATGTTTCTTTGCAAAACCTCTATTAAGCGCATCAAAAAAAGTTGGCTTGACCTGGCTAGTGAGCGCAGAGTGGCTCCAGCCGTTATTAGATAGAATCCCAGCTTTTGTAGAGCGTTTTCGATACATGATTGCCATCATGTTTTTTGGTGGGTTTATCGTGTGTTTGTATGGCGCAACGCAAGTAAAAATAGACTCTAACCTCGTTGAGCTTTACTCTGACGATGTTCCAATTGGTCAGGCATACGACATTGTTGATGACAATATGATGGGGACTGGAAACATGGTCATAGTTGTTGATACTGCTGTATCTGATGGAATCATGGATCCTGCGGTCTTAAGTTCAATGGATAGACTTCAGACTAAAATTGAAGATAGTTATAGTGATTACATTATCCGTACAAATTCCCTAGCTGACCTCGTTAAAGATACTCACGCGATTATGCAAAGTTCAGAGGAATTCAGAACTATTCCCGATAGTCAGATTGCTGTCTCCCAGCTCCTTTATCTCTTTAATAGTTCCAATCCAGAGGAGCGAAGAGCTTTAGTCAGTGATGATTTCAGTAAAAGTCATATTAGTGTGCAGCTAAGGAATGCAGGATCAGAAGAATACAAAGATTTTTTTGATGAGATACAGACGGATATTAATAATGAGTTTAATAAGCTTACAGCAACCTACCCAGAACTCAAGGTTCAAATTACTGGCTCATTTGCATTGATGATGAGGCTAGCAGATGATATCAGCAAGAATCAATTCAAGAGTTTGGCGATAGCTGCAGTTGTCATCAGTTTACTTATGATGTTGACACTTGGTTCATTGCAGGCAGGTGTAATGTCGATTGTTCCAAACCTAATTCCAGCGACATTGGCCTTTGGATTGATGGGCCTGCTTGGCATTTCGCTGGATACAGATACGCTCATGATTGCACCTTTAATTATTGGTATTGCGGTCGATGATACAATTCACTTTATTAGTCATTACAGAATGTCTCTCGCTCAAAACCACAATATGAAAATCGCACTAGTTGAAACCATTAAAGAGGTTGGACAGGCGGTTACCTTTACAACACTGATATTAGGCTGTGGATTTTTTATGCTTACTTTTAGTGATTATTTAGGTTTGGCTAAAATTGGCGGTTTTGGCTCCTTAGCGATTTTTGTAGCGCTGCTATGTGACTTGTTGTTTTTCCCTGCACTGATAATGATATTTAAGCCCAAATTTGGCCAGAAAGATGTCGATGATAATTTAAACTTTATAGAGGTTTCAAAATGAATAAAACAGTAAGAAATGATTTGAACTTAAAACTGCTCATGTTAAGTTTTTGTGTGGCAATTTTTAGTCTAAATGTCAGTGCTGATAGTGATATGAGCGCTAGAGAAATCATGGAAAGGGTTGACGAAGAGTCCAGAAAATCGACAGACTCTGCGTTCACTAGAATGAAGTTAACGACTTGTAAATATGGCAAAAAGGATGGCAAGATTAAGTGTGCTGAAAAGCCTCGTGTTAAATTAGTCGAGAATGCACAAATCAATACTGGCATTGATGACAAGGACACCAAGAGTGTCGCAATCATTCTTGAGCCAGCAAGTGAGAGGGGAATTGGAATGCTCTCTTACAGCTATGATGACAGTGACAGAGATAATGAGACTTGGCTCTATTTGTCTGCGCTTGGAAAGGTGAAGAGAATAAGTGTCAGAAATAGTGATGATGAGGAGACTGAGTCAGCTAGTATTTTCGGAACTGAAATGACAACAGAAGATCAGGAGTCTGGAAAGCTCGATGACTATACCTATGAATTACTAGAGCAAGGTAAGTTTAGAGGTCGTGATGTTGCCGTTGTTGAGTCTATACCAAAGCCTCATCGACTCAGTAAAAGTAGTTATGGAAAAACTCAGAGTTGGGTAGATACCGAAAGATTCATTACCTTGAAGGTTCAAATGTTTGATAAGAACTCCAATCCTATTAAAAAGCTTGAGGTAGGTAAAGTTGAAAAAATTAATGATGTTTGGATGGGTAGAAGTTTGACATTTTTTAATACTGTCAGTAACAGGCTAACCAACATGAAGCTTGAGGCTATCAATTTTGATATGGACATTAAAGAGGATTTTTTAACTCAGAGAGCTCTTACTGATCAGGCCTTCAGAGAGAAATATCTGAAAGATCTTCGCAAACAGGCCAAATAAATCGTAAGATGTTAAATAGTGTTCTAAGACAATTAATATTTGTAATATTTGGCTTTACCTTCCTAATGAATGTAAATGCAGACGACTCATTTTTTGATGACGATATTGTTTTTGATGAGTCTGAAGGAGATTTTGATGAGTGGTCTGATGATAGTGATATCTTTGGAGAAGAAACTGCTATTGAAGAAAAGAGATTAGCTTGGCTAGATCTTGGAGTGACTCAGAAGTGGGGCTTTAATCCTGCGAGTGATTACAGCACCACTGAAGAAAGAACAGAGATGACTCTCGGAACTAGTGGGAGTGTCTCTGATTCAGGCTATGGAGAGGTTGAATTAAAGGCAACNAAATANTGGCCAAGTGATAGCAATTATTCAACTGAAAAAAGCGATTTAGAGGTTGAGCAGGCTTTTTTACAGTTTAGTTTTGATGACTGGAGCACTAAGATAGGTAAANATACCATTGGNTGGGGNGAGCTCGAAGGTGGAGCACTTGATGTTGTTAATCCTTCTGGAGGATTAACAGATCCTTCCATGATTNCTCAGTGGTTTTTGAGTGCAACACGTTATTTTGATCATAGTGATTTAAGTTTTTTTTACAACACGAATCCAAAAGTTTCGAAGAGTAGTCTCCTTATTCTGAAAAATGATACCTATGATGAATTTGGAATGCGATACGGCATTAGCAGTGAGGGGAGTGATATGGCATTTTATATGGGTCAACTAGTGCCCAATGATGCGCTGACTAATCTTACTGATGGACTGGTTTATGCAACTCCTTATCAATTAATAGGTTTTGGAATGAACAAGGCTTTTGATGACTTCTTGCTTAAATTTGATATTGCCCTCAAGAATAATGTTCAGCACAATCGAACAGGACAATTTATTAAAGTAGATCGGGTTGATTGGGACTTGGCATTTGATATTCAGAACGATGATAGGCAGTGGCTTATATCTATTAATTCTCAGTATCTTTTGGATTATGCTAATGATTATTTAACGCCTTCAATTTTAGGTGTTGGTGTTGGCGCAAAACGAAATAATATGAGCTACATGGCCAGTGTCAGTGATAAGTTTGGAGATTCTGATTGGAAATGGGGATTATCAAATGTCATATCTTCAAATAATGACCTAAATCTCAGCTCAGCAACTCTAGATTGGGACATTAATGATCAGTGGCAAGCTTCTTTTAGTGGGACCTATATCGATGCTAAAGATAATCGTGCTTTTGCTGCATTAGATGATTATCAGAGGGTTAATTTAGAAATTAAGTATCAATATTAAGATACAGTGGCCTTAAGTTAATAGGAAAGACTGTTGCAATACTATAAAGGCCTTATCCAGAGTGGTACATAGTATAATTTACGCATAATAATTTAACTTAACATCATGTTAGAGAGTAAGCTTTTAAGAGGGAATATTGGTTTTGTTGTTGAGCAGCTCAAAAGAAGAAATTTTTCTTTTGATGTTGATGAATACAATGAACTTGAAAATCAAAGAAAAATCACCCAAGTTCAAACTCAAGAATTACAAAATTTACGAAACACCAAATCAAAGTCTATCGGACAAGCAAAGGCTAGTGGGGAGAATATTGAGCCACTTTTGGAAGAGGTTTCAGAGCTTGGTGATAAACTTAATAGTGCTAAAGATCAATTACAGGAAATCCAGTCAAAGATTAACGAGATAGTTTTATCGATACCTAATATTCCTCACACTTCAGTTCCAGAGGGTAACTCTGAAGATGACAATGATGAGGTTTTCAGCTGGCCAGAAAAGGGACCAGCAACATTAGACTTTGAACCTAAGGATCATGTTGATATTGGTGAAATGCATGGAATAGACTTTGCTGCTGCAGCTAAGATTTCGGGTTCAAGGTTTGTAGTTATTACTGGTAAGCTTGCAAAACTTCAACGCGCTCTAACTCAGTTCATGCTGGATCATCATACTGAAAAAAATGGATATACAGAGACTTATGCCCCCTATCTAGTTAATTCAGACTCCCTAATGGGTACTGGCCAATTACCTAAATTTGAGGCAGATTTATTCAAAACTCATCTGCATGGTGAGGAGGGAGAAGCAAGAGCTTTGTACTTGATACCTACAGCTGAGGTTCCTGTGACAAATCTTGTTAGAGATTCAATCTTGAAAGCATCTGACTTGCCAGTCAAATTTGTTGCTCATACACCTTGTTTTCGATCAGAGGCTGGCTCCTATGGAAAAGATACTAGAGGATTAATACGCCAACATCAGTTCGAAAAAGTTGAGCTAGTGCAAATTTCAAAACCCTCTGAATCATACAAAATTCTTGAAGAGTTGACAAGTGATGCTGAGGGCATTTTGCAGTTATTAGGTCTTCCATATCGCAAAGTAGTCCTTTGTTCAGGTGACCTCGGTTTCTCATCAGCAAAAACTTATGACTTAGAGGTATGGCTACCAGGTCAAAATGCCTATCGTGAGATTTCTTCTTGTTCTTGTTTTGAGGCTTTCCAGGCCAGAAGAATGCAGCTCAGATGGAAGAACCCTGAAACGAATGAGACTGAGTTTTTACATACACTCAATGGATCTGGCCTTGCAGTTGGCAGAACATTGGTTGCAGTGATTGAAAATTATCAAAATGCTGATGGAAGTATAACCATACCAAAAGTCTTACAGGGCTACATGAAAGGCCTAACTAAGATAAAATAACCCCTTTACAATTTTTGGAGCGAAAAATGAATTTACCACCAGAACTCTTTCTGATAGCAATGTTTGTGCTGATGTATTTTTTACTTATCAGACCGCAACAAAAAAGAGCTAAAGATCATAAAAACCTTCTAAAAGCTTTGAAGAAAGGCGATGAAGTTGTAACGAATGGTGGAATTATTGGAAAAATTAGTGCTGTCGACGAGTCTTTTGCTGAATTGGAAATTGCCTCGGGTGTCTCAGTAAAAGTTCAAAAGCAAGGTATTAACCAAAAAATGCCTAAAGGAAGTGTCAAGCCAATGACTAAGTCTAGCTCAAAAGCTAAGTCTAGCTCAAAAGCTAAATCAATCGAGAAAAAAGAAAAATAACTATAAATAAGTTTCTATGAATCATTACGCAGGATGGAAAAATGCACTTATCGTATTTTTCCTTTTCATCTCAACTCTCTACGCTATTCCTAATCTTTATGGGTCGGATTTAGCGATCCAAATTACCGGTACTGGTGACTATGTAGTTCAAGAAAAAGATCTGAAAAGCATAAATGAGACACTTTCTGAGAATAGTGTTGACTATAAATCTGCAACAATTGAAAATAATAATGTTCTAATTAGGTTTAGTGATTCAAAGTCTCAATTAACCTCTAAAGCTCTGTTGAAGGATTCATTGAATAGGAATTATGTTGTTGCGCTTAATCTTGCGCCTTCAATTCCACAATGGCTCTCAAGTTTAGGTGGCAGGGCAATGTCTCTAGGGCTTGACTTGAGAGGTGGTGTTCATTTTCTACTTGAGGTCGATATGAATGCAGTTACTGCAATGGCTATGGATCGTTATTACAACGAATTAAGAACAACTCTTCGTGAGGATAAGCTTTATAAAAAAATTCGTAAAGATGAAGATATTCTTGTAGTTAGCTTTAAAACTGAAGAACTTAAGAATGAAGCAAAAAAGCTTATAAAAAGCGATTTACCTGATTTGATTATTGCGGAAGGAAGCGAGCAAGCATTAGAGCTTGGTCTTGAAATTTCTTCAAGTGCACAAGCAGCTGCAAAACTAAGTGCATTAAAACAAAATATAACAACACTAAGAAATCGTGTTAATGAGTTAGGTGTCGCTGAACCAATCATTCAACAACAAGGTACAGAGAGAATTGTTGTCCAATTGCCAGGCGTTCAGGATACAGCAAGAGCCAAAGAAATCTTAGGTGCAGTTGCNACTATCGAGTTTAGAATGGTCGATGAGAAAAATGATGTACAAACTGCTATTCAGTCCGGAAAAACGCCCGCTGGATCAAAAATATATAAATTTAAAGATGGTCGACCTTTGCTTCTGAAAACTAACGTCATAACCACTGGTGAAAACATAGTTGACGCTTCATCAAGTATGGATGAGAACAATCAGCCCAGTGTCAGTATAGTTCTGGATAGTTCTGGTGGAAGATCGATGTTAGATACTACCAAGGAGTTTATTGGTTACAGAATGGCGGTAGTATTTATTGAAAATAAAGTTGAAACTGTTTTAGAGGATGGTATCGCTGTCAAAAAGCGTAGCAAAACTCAGGATATTATTAATGCTGCGACTATACAAGGAACTTTCTCTAACAGATTTCAAATTACTGGCTTAGATAGCTCTAGAGAGGCTACAAATCTTGCTCTTCTCTTGAGGGCTGGTTCACTTTCAGCGCCAGTTGAAATTATTGAAGAGAGAACAATAGGCCCAAGTTTGGGTGCAGATAACATTCAAAAAGGCCTTATTTCTGTTCTTGTTGGTTTTGCTTTAGTATTAGTTTTCATGGGATGGCGCTATCGCGTTTTTGGCCTTGTTGCAAATCTAGCATTGACAATAAATTTGATTACAATAGTATCTATCTTATCCTTAATCCAGGCAACCCTTACTCTGCCTGGTATAGCCGGAATTGTTTTAACTGTTGGTATGGCTGTAGATGCTAACGTATTAATCTTTGAGCGAGTAAAGGAAGAACTGAAGGCTACAAAAAATATACAAAAGGCTATATCTGCAGGCTATGAAAAGGCACTGCTAACAATTGCAGATGCCAACATCACCACGCTAATAGCGTCCATAGTATTATTTAGTTTTGGCACTGGAGCAATTAAAGGTTTGCTGTAACGCTATCGATTGGAATTATTACATCGATGTTTACTGCCATTATTGTTTCCAGAGCAGTGATAAATATTATTTATGGCGGTAAAAAAATTGAGGAGTTGGCAATATGAGTCTAAGATCATTAAATATTCCTGTGATTGACTTTGTTGGCAAGCGGAAGTATGCAATGATTTTTTCTGCAGTCTTATTAGTTTTGTCTATTGCTTCTATAAGCTTTCAAGGCCTAAAGTTTGGAATTGACTTTACAGGTGGAACATTAATAGAGTTAGGCTATGAAAAAACAGCCGACCTTGAAGATATCCGTTTAAAACTTTCAGAGGGTGATTTTAAGGGAACTAATGTTCAATATTTTGGTTCAGATACAGAGGTGCTGATTCAACTTGAGCCTCAGGAGGTCTCAAGTGCAAAGCTTAGCTCTTCAATCATCAGAATGCTTGGTGATGGTATTGATGTAAGAAGGGTAGAGTTTGTAGGTCCCAAAGTTGGCGAAGAATTAACAAATGACGGTGGCCTAGCAATGCTTTATGCGCTAATAGGTATTCTGATTTATGTTGCATTTAGATTTGAATATAGATTTGCTTTAGGCTCTATAGCGGCCCTTGTTCATGATGTGATAATTACGTTAGGTATTTTTTCAATCTTACAAATTGAATTTGACTTGACTGTTTTGGCAGCAATTCTTGCTGTAATTGGTTACTCTCTTAATGACACCATTGTTGTGTTCGATAGAATTAGAGAAAATTTTCTCTCTACACGCCAAGTTGAGGCTGAGCCTATCATCAACGAAGCTCTTAATCAAACGCTATCGCGAACATTGATGACCTCACTGACGACTTTGTTGGTTCTTCTAGCATTATTTTATTTAGGTGGCGAAGTGATTCATAGTTTCGCAGGCGCATTATTGATTGGAGTTATTATTGGTACTTATTCATCAATATATGTTGCAAGTTCAATGATCCTTGCGCTCGGAATTTCGAAGGAAGATATGCTTCCTTCAGAAAAAGAGAAAAAAGAGATCGACGCTAGACCTTAATTATTTTGAATCGCTAAACTTTTCAAAAACTAGACACGCATTTGTACCGCCAAAGCCGAAGCTGTTTGAAAGTATTCGATTCAGTTTAATATTTTTGGTCTCAGTTACAATGGGCATTCCTTTNGCCTCATCGTCAAGATTTTCAATATTAACCGACTCGGCAACAAAGTCATTTTGAAGCATTAAAAGTGAGTAGATTGATTCGTTCACACCAGCTGCGCCTAATGCGTGACCCGATAAGGATTTTGTAGATCCAATAAGTGGTATTGTGCTATCANCAAATACTTCCTTTATNGCACCTAGNTCTTTAACATCTCCTACAGGAGTCGACGTNCCGTGAGCATTAATATAATCAATTGGTCCTTTAATNCCATTAATTGCAATTTCCATACATCTTTTTGCACCTTCACCAGAGGGNGCNACCATATCATANCCATCAGAGGTTGCGCCNTANCCAACTAGTTCAGCAATGATATTTGCTCCTCTTGCTTGTGCATGATCCAAGGATTCAAGTACAAGAGCACCTCCACCGCCTGAAATAACAAATCCATCACGATCGGCGTCAAATGCGCGTGAGGCTTTATTAGGAGAGTCATTATATTTTGAAGAAAGAGCTCCCATGGCATCAAACAACATAGTAAGAGACCAGTCCAACTCTTCACCACCACCTGCAAAAACAACATCTTGTTTCCCAAGTTGAATTTGTTCCATCGCATTACCAATACAGTGGGCACTAGTTGAACAAGCTGANCTGATAGAGTAATTAATACCTTTAATCTTAAATAACGTTGATAGGCATGCAGATGTTGTAGAGCCCATTGTCCTTGGAACACGATATGGCCCAACTCTCTTAATACCTCTGTCTCTCAAAATATCAGCTGACTCAACAATATTTTGGTTTGAAGCACCACCAGATCCCATAATTAAACCAGTTCTCTCGTGCGAAACCATCTCTGGGCTAAGTCCAGATTCTTTAATGGCTTCGTCAAGCGCTAAGGCATTATATATAGCTGCATCGGCCATAAAGCGAAGCATTTTTCGATCTATTACATCACTTGTATCAATTTCAGGAATAGAGCCATGAACATGGGATCTTAAACCCATTTCTGAATATTTTTCACTAAACTCAATTCCGGTTTTTGCAGACTTAAGGGATTCTAATACTTCAGACTTATTTATGCCTAAGCTACTAACAATACCCATACCAGTGACAACAACTCTATTCATCAGAATGCTGAAGTATCAGTAAACAATCCAACTCTTAGATTGGTTGCCTCGTAAATGGTTTTTCCATCAACTTCCATCGTGGCATCAGCTATACCCATATATAGTTTTCTTGCGATAACACGTGAAAGGCTAATGTTATAGGTGACTTTTTTGCTTGTAGGCAATACTTGGCCTGTGAATTTCACTTGTCCAGAGCCAAGTGCACGCCCTCTGCCTGGACCCCCTAGCCATCCGAGATAAAACCCAACCAATTGCCACATAGCATCAACACCAAGACAACCAGGCATGACTGGATCTTCATTAAAGTGGCAATCAAAAAACCATAAATCTTTATGAATATCAAGTTCAGCAGTCATTCCTCCCTTGCCATAATCTCCACCATTTTCATTAATCTCAGTAATACGATCAAACATTAACATGGGTGGTTGTGGTAGTTGNGCATTTCCAGGTCCAAACAATTCTCCTTTGCCACAAAGGATTAAATCTTCATAAGAGTAGCTATTTTGCTTCATAGAATTTGAAATATCTTGTTTTGAATGAATTTTAACATAGTTGAATTACGCTTAAAATTCAACTTAAGGCTTAAGGTCAGCAATAATATCTTCAACATTTTCTAATCCAACNGAAATACGAATTAGGTTTTCAGTGATATGCGTTTGTTTTTTTTCATCATCACTAAGCCTAACATGAGTCGTGGATGAAGGATGAGTAATAGTCGTTTTTGTATCACCCAGGTTTGCAGTGATTGAAATCATTTTAGTNTTATTAATGAGTTTAAAAGCCTCTTTTCTGCCACCCTTGACCTGAAACGAGACAATTCCTCCAAAACCTGACTGCTGTTTTGAAGCAATCTCATGATGTGGATGGTTATTTAGGCCGACGTAGTGAACTTGTTCAACAAATGCTTGACTCTCTAGCCAGCTTGCAAGTGTCATCGCACTTTCACAGTGTGCCCTCATTCTAAGATTAAGTGTTTCAAGGCCCTTTAGAACAATCCAAGCATTAAAGGCACTTAAGGTAGGTCCAGTACTTCTCGTAAATGAGCTAATATCATCAATAATTGAGGCTTTGCCTGCAACCGCACCAGCAAGGCATCTTCCTTGGCCATCAATATATTTGGTTGCTGAATGAATCACTAGATCTGCACCCAAAGATAAAGGTTTTTGAAGAGCTGGCGACATAATACAGTTGTCAACTGCTAAAACAATATTATTACTTTTTGCAATAGACGAGAGTTTTTTGATGTCTACCACTTCACCTAAGGGGTTTGAAGGAGTTTCTAGCAGAAACAATTTTGTATTTGTTTGAACACTTGAGGCCCAATCATCAAGATTTGGTAGATCAACAAATGTGACTTTGATTTCAAATTTTTCAATAATATCATTAAGGAGAACAATGGTCGTCCCAAACATACAACGAGAGGCCACCATATGTTCACCCGGCTTAAGTATTGTCATGATAGTTGCAAAAATAGCTGACATACCGCTTGCTGTAGCTTGGCACTTCTCGGCGCCCTCTAAGGCGGCTAATTTGTTTTGAAAAGCATCAACTGTTGGATTTGTAAATCTAGAATAAACGTTACCCTCTTCCTTTTTATCGAATCGTTTTGCAGCTTCTTCAGCACTATTAAATTTGTAGCTTGAGGTTAAGAATATTGCAGCCGAGTGCTCTTGTTCATTCGTAGGCTCGTGTCCTTCACGAATTGATTTGGTTTGAAAGCTTTTTTCAGTCATGATTTTGTCTGTTTAGTCAGCATCATTGTAGATCAATTCTGAGCTTTCATTCGTCATATTGGTTTCTTTTGCTTTGTCAGATCTAATGGCTTCAAGGTTATCTAGGTAAGGTTTGTCAATGTCATTAGTCAAATAATTTCCATCAAAACACGAACAATCAAAAGATTTGATATTAGGATTTCCTTGCTGAACAGACCATATCAGGTCATCCAAGTTTTGATAAATGAGTTTATCTGCTCCAATGACTTTGCATACTTCATCAGTTGTTTTTTCATGAGCAATAAACTCATTTTTACTTGCCATATCAATGCCATATACATTTGGGTAGCGAACTGGAGGAGCGGCTGAGGCGAAGAAAACTTTTTTTGCGCCAGCTGCTCTTGCCATCTGAACAATTTCTTTGCTGGTGGTGCCTCGTACAATTGAATCATCAACGAGAAGAACGTTCTTATCCTTGAATTCTAGTTCGATTGCACTGAGTTTTTGACGTACTGATTTTTTCCTTTGTTTTTGCCCTGGCATAATAAAAGTTCTGGCAATATATCGATTTTTTATAAAGCCCTCTCGATATTTAATATCTAACTCATTAGCCAGCTGAAGCGCCGCCGTCCTAGAAGTGTCAGGCACAGGCATAACAACATCAATTTCATCCCTAGGCCATTGAGATTTAATTTTTTCTGCAAGTTTTTCACCCATTCTTAGGCGTGATTTATAAACTGAAATATTATCAATAATAGAGTCAGGCCTTGCAAAATAAACAAATTCAAAAATACAAGGAGAGAGCCTCGAGTTAGCTGAGCACTGATGGGAGTGGACTTGGCCTTTGCGATCAATCACTACTGTCTCGCCAGGGTCAACATCGCGTGTAATCTTATATCCAAGAGCAGTCAAAGCAACGCTCTCTGAAGTTAGCATATATTTAGTACCCTCTGTAGTAGTTCTTTCACCAAGTATCAATGGTCTGATTCCGTTAGGATCTCTAAATCCAAAAATTCCATAGCCTGGGATCATTCCAATAGCTGCATACGCCCCCTTTACTCTTTGATGGAGCTTAGTTACTGCTTTAAAAATATCTCTTTCATTGATTCTATGTTTTTGCTCTTCAGCAATTTCACTCGCCAAGATATTCAGTAGAATTTCGGAATCTGAATTGGTATTAATATGACGAAGATCTTGCTCAAAAATTTCTTGAGCCAGAGTTTCTGCATTGGTAAGGTTGCCATTGTGTGCAAATGCAATTCCATAGGGTGAGTTGACATAAAAAGGTTGCGCCTCAGCCTCTGAAGAGCTTCCTGCAGTTGGATAGCGTATGTGTCCAATACCCATATCACCTATCAGTTTTTCCATATGCTTTGTTCTAAATACATTTCGAACAAGGCCATTACCCTTTCTCATATAAAAACGACCTTTATTGGCTGTTGTTATTCCTGCGGCATCTTGACCGCGATGTTGAATAATTGTTAATGCATCATAGATGTATAAACCAACATCTTTTTTAGTTGTGGAGAGAATACCAATAATTCCGCACATATATTAATCCTTCAAAATTTCACTTTCTATAAATTCAACAACAACATCACCCGGGTCAAGCTCTACAAAAAGAAGATACTTGGATAAGACGGGCTTAACGTCAACAGACCAGTCCTGAAATGTTCTTAATGCACCACTCGTTTCAACCCACGCATGGTTTTGTGTGACCCAACTCATGTTTTGTAAAATAAGAACAACGATAAGAACAAAAGTACCACCTATAAACAAACCTAGAATGGCTCCAAAAAATTTATTCTTTAGGCCATCAACATTTCTAGCATTAATAAGAGTATCTAAGGAACTTAATGCACTTAATATACCCTCATATACTGGCGCCATAATGGAAGGATTTTCTGTATCAACTTTAATATTAAGAAGTTTTGATAGGGCAAATAATCCAGCCATTAAGATTACGAAAATTAGGACAAAAGACACAAAACTTCTGAGTGACTCGTTAGTGATTATTGCTTCAATAGTTTTAAGGTCTGAAACTGTTCCTAAAAAGTTAAAGCTAAATATTCCAACTATCACAAAGATCACTGAATTGGCAAAGGGTCTATTTAGATCATTAGAATTTTGGTTACTTGCCGATGCACTTGCAATTCTGTATAAGCCTTTTTTAATGAACCAAGCGCTCAGAAATAGTCCTCCAAAGGAGAGTGCATAGGTAGATTGATTATCTGAGTTAATCCAGCTACTTAGAAAGGTCTTAGCAAATGGCTCATAGTAGAGCCAAGCTAATATGATTGCAATAATAACAAATATAAAGCTTATGACTTCTTTGGCAAGGCCTTGAATAAAACCTCGAACAACAAATGTGATAAGAATTAAGAGGGTGAGCCAATCTGACCAAGCCAATATGCTTATTGCACTCCAAACATTGTCAAAAAAATTGCCCATGAGCTCCTTGATAGATAGAATTGATTTTACAATAGTTTATGATGCTTTGTCGTTCTCTCCAACGACTAATACTATCTGAGTTTATTAATAATTATTGAAGCATCTGCNATTGTATAAAAAGAGCCAAAAATAACAATTCTTTCTACCTCTCTAAGAGCTAATGACCCATGAATTGCACTTTCCATATCTTGGCAGATTGTTGTTGAGTCGGAGCTTGAAAATTTTTTATTCAATACTTCTGATTTAATTGCTCTCTCTGAGGAAAGGGGGACCAGGTACCAATGCTTTATTGCTTTAGAGGCAAGTTCAATCATCTCAATAATATCTTTATCTACGAGCGCTGAAAAAATAGCGACTGTTTGCATCGACGATTTAGATAGAGTTTCTACAAGCGTTTTTACAGCTGCTGGATTGTGAGCAACATCCAGAATAATTGTTTTATCTCCAATCTCAACCTTCTCAAATCTTGCTCTGATTGATGCATTTTTGATGCCTTCGCTAATCATACTTTTAGAAATTGGGTTTTGTACTGCAAGACTTTCAACTGCTTTGATTGCAACAGCAGCATTGAGTCTCTGATGATCTCCCTCGAGTCCAATTTCATCTTCATAGGCCTTACTCACAAATGTCATATCGGTGCCAATTTCCTTAGCATATGCCAATAAGCTTTGAGGAGGGTCCTGATCTCCACAAATGCAAGGCCTAGAGCCTCTCATCACGCCTGCTTTTTCTCTGCCTATAGCCTCCCTAGTGTCTCCTAGGTAATCGGTATGATCGATTGCAATATTTGTGATGATGCTCACATCACTATCAACTACATTGACAGAGTCAAGTCGGCCGCCCAGCCCAACCTCAAGTATTGCGATGTCGACCTCGGCCTTTTCAAAAATAATGAAGGCTGCGAGAGTTGAAAATTCGAAATAGGTTAACTTGATATCTTCTCTTTTGCCTTCAATGATCTCAAAAGCATCGATTATGACGTCATCAGATGCATCTTCACCATCTACTGCATAGCGCTCATTGTATTTCAATAAGTGGGGAGAAGTAGAGCGCCCCACTTTATATTTTGATTGCTGGTAAATACTATCAATAAAGGAAACCGTGGAGCCTTTTCCATTAGTTCCTGCAACTGTTATAACTTTGAAGGGAACGCCATTTGGAAAAAGTTTTTCATAGACTAATTGAACTCTATCAAGTCCTAATACAATCGTCTCTTCCATAAGGGTTTCTTGCCAGGCCAACCAGTCATCTAGCGTTTTTTTGCTTGTCATTATGAGATATTTATTGCTGATTTTTTTTGAAATAGAGGATTATTTATCTTCCCAAAATTCACCCTCGATAGTGTCATCTTTATTTGATTTTTTTTCACTGCTGTTTGTTCTGTTAATAAAGACTGAGTTTCTTTGCTTAAAAACGCGCTCAGCATTTTTCTCAAGAAAATGATTAATAAAGTAACTTCTGCTCCAAGGCATTAGACCTAGAAGTCCAAGTGCATCTGTCAGAAAACCAGGAGTNAGTAAAAGGATTCCAGAAACTAAAATAACGACACCTTCCATCATCTCCATTGCTGGTGTTCTTCCCTCTGACATGCTTTGTTGAGCTTTGGCCATAGTTGACCAGCCCTGCTGTCTAAGAAGGCTTGATCCAATAAATGCAGTAATTACAACGAGTAGAACTGTTGAGAGACCGCCAATGGCCTGTCCCACAGAAACAAGCACGTATATTTCAGCTAGCGTTACAACAACAAATATAGGAAATAACATTTAACCCCCCTTTGTGTTTTTAAAAAGTAAGTCCCAAACACCATGACCTAATTTATGACCACGATTTTCGAATTTAGTAAGCGGCCTATTTTTGGGCCTTTCAGAATATATATGGCCTCCTGCAATGTTTTTAAAGTGAGGATGCGCTTCTAGAGTTTCCATGATATGTTCCGCATAGTTTTCCCAGTCAGTTGCTATATGGACAGTTCCATTGGTTTTTAGTTTTCTCGAAAGGAGATCTAAAAAGCTTGTTTGGACAATTCTACGCTTATGGTGCTTCTTTTTGTGCCAAGGATCAGGAAAAAATAATTGGAAATGCGAAATACTTTCATCAGCGATGTTATTAGCGATTACCTCTACAGCATCATCTTTGATAATCTTTAGATTGCTGACGTTTTGTTTACTCGCCTCATTAATAATTCTTCCAACTCCAGCCTCATAGACCTCAATACCAATGAAATTTTGATGAGGCTGTTTTATGGCCATCTCAAGAAGGCTGTCACCATTCCCAAACCCAACTTCAAGCGTAATATCATTTTGCTTTTCAAATACCCCATCAAAGTTGATGAGTTCCTTGTCATTAATCTCAACCCCAAAATCACTCCATAGATCATTCAGTCCAAGGTATTGGGCTTTTGAAAGTCTACCCGACCTTTT
>JGI26253J51717_1000432_pt1 | contig 17719 bp, 19 predicted proteins | sample SaaInlV_100m_DNA_6_FD_51717 | JGI IMG/M metagenome (IMG submission 51717)
CATGCAGGCCTCACCGCGCGTGGGCGCAGTGGGGCAGGTGGGCTTGTGCCAGATGAAACCCATTTTCTAAATGCGCTGCAAGACAGTCTTGAGACCGGCCAAACCCCTGCCGATGAGCTTTTGGCGCGCTACCATGGCGATTGGCAAGGGGATTTGACCCGGATTTACGCAGATTATTCCTACTGAAGACCTCTGCATAACCCAGCCGCGAAGCCCCTCTATTTTTGCCCGATTTTGCTCTCTTGCCCGCGGATCAAGCGGATAATATTTTCTCTATGGCGCCAATAAATCACCCCGGCGAGACAGAGGGACAGCAAAAACAAACTATTGAAGCCCATAAGGATGATCCAAAGAGGCGTCATCACAGCGGTGAGAAGTGCGGCGAGGCTGGAAAAACGAAAAATGGCTGCAGTGGCGAGCCATGTGGCGCCGGCGGCGACACCAATCGGCCAGGCCAGGGCAAAGAGCAGGCCAAAGAAGGTGGCCACGCCTTTCCCGCCTTTGAATTTCAGCCAAATCGGATAGCAATGACCCAGAAAGGCGGCGAAGCCGGCAATTTGCGCCGCATCCTCGGCGGCCAATGCGCGGGCCAAAAGCACCGCGGCACCCGCTTTGCCCGCATCACCGATCAAGGTTAAAGCCGCGCCGAGTTTGGAGCCGGTCCGCAGCACGTTCGTTGCCCCGATATTGCCCGAGCCAATTTGCCGTAAATCTCCAAGGCCCAAGACGCGCGCCGTGACGATGCCAAAGGGGATTGCGCCGAGCAAATATCCGGCAATGGCCCAAAAGGCCAAGAGTTCAGCTGCGCTGGTCAGGTCAAAATTCATCTTGCGTAGACTTCCCTGCCACCGACGAATGTCGCCAAAACACGGCCCTGCAGGCGTTGCCCATCAAAAGGGGTGTTTTTGGATTTAGACCGGAGCGAAAAGCGATCCAGAACGAAGGGCACATCGGGGTCAAATAAGATGAGATCCCCAGGAGCCCCCAGGCTCAGGCGACCACTGTCCAGACCCAAGCGCCGCGAGGGGTTGAGTGACAGGGCCCGGAACAACTGTGGCAAGCTCAACTGCTCGGCATGGTAAAGGCGCAAGGCAGCTGGCAAAACTGTCTCCAATGCCACAGCCCCAGAGGCGGCTTGCTCATAGGGCAGACGTTTGGACTCTTCGTCCTGCGGCGTATGCATGGAGCTGATGATGTCAATCAACCCGCTTGCAAGCGCAGAAACCATCGCCAGCCGATCCTCTTCGGAGCGCAACGGGGGTTTGACTTTAAAAAAGCTGCGATAATCGGCGACGTCCAACTCGTTGAGCGTTAGGTGATGAATGCTGACCCCGGCGGTGACATCCAAACCTTGTTGTTTGGCCCGCTCTAAGGCGGGTAGGGCGAGGGCGGTGGAGAGTTGATCGGCATGATATTTCGCGCCGGTCATCTCTACCATGGCCAAATCCCGCTCAAGCCCCAGACGCTCAGCCATGGGCGAGACCGCCGGGATCGCGCGCAGGGTTGCAAATTTGCCAGAGGTGGCCGCAGCCCCCTGTGACAGGCCTGGATCTTGCGGGTGTCCAATGACCAAAGCCCCCAATTGCCGCGCATAGGTGAGCGCGCGCGACAGGACTTTGGTATTGGTGACAACCGCGTCACAATCGGAAAAGGCAATTGCTCCTGCGTCTTGCAAAAAACCGATCTCGGTCATTTCCTTGCCCAAACGCCCTTTTGTGAGCGCCGCCATTTGATAGCTGCGTACGGCGCAGGTGGCCTGCGCCCTGCGGTTGGCAAATTCAAGGGTTTCGGGGCTGTCAATGGCCGGCTCTGTGTCTGGCCGAGTGATCAAAGTGGTCACCCCGCCAGCGGCAGCGGAAAGGCCAGCGGAGCGAAAGCTTTCTTTATGCCGCTCGCCTGGCTCGCAGACCTTTGCGCCAATGTCGACAATGCCTGGCGCAAGATATTTGCCCTGGCCGTCTCGGCTCGGCAGGGTCGGATCATCGGCGGCAATGCGGCCGTTTTTGATGCTCAAATTGCCCAGCTCGACGGTCTGTCTCTCTGGGTCAACCAGGTGAACATTTGTAATGCGCAGTGAGGTCATCCGGCCACCCACACCATCAAAGCCACCAAAGCGGCACTGAAAATCAGGACATACATGGCAATTTTTCCCGACATGCGGGGATCTTTGGGTTCGTTCATTCGCACAGTCTCCTGTCAAGGGGGACGCAAAGGAGCTTTGGGTCATGCCTGCGCCTCTTTTGCAGCTTGGCGCCTGTTGCGCATCAATATATCCATGGCCGCCATGCGCACTGCCACACCCATCTCAACCTGTTCTTGTATGACGCTGCGGTTTAAATCGTCGGCGATTTCCCCGTCGATTTCAACGCCGCGGTTCATTGGGCCCGGGTGCATGACAATGGCATCTGGCTTGGCGTGGCTCAGTTTCTCAGCATTCAAACCATAGCGGTGATAATATTCGCGTTCGGAGGGGATGAAGCCGCCGTCCATACGCTCGCGTTGCAGGCGCAGCATCATCACCACATCCACATCCTTCAAACCCTCTTNCATATCGTGAAAGACTTCCGCACCAAACTCGCCAATTCCCGCCGGCATCAGCGTTGCTGGGCCNATAAGGCGAATGCGGTTTTCCATTTTGCCCAGCAAAATGAGGTTAGAGCGGGCCACGCGGCTGTGGGCAATGTCGCCGCAAATGGCGATGTTGAGGCGGTGCAAGCGGCCTTTGGATCGGCGGATGGTGAGCGCATCCAGCAGGGCTTGCGTGGGGTGTTCATGCCGCCCGTCCCCNGCGTTGAGCACCGCGCAATTGACTTTCTGCGCCAAGAGATCGACGGCGCCAGAATGCGGATGGCGCACCACCAGAAGATCGGGGTGCATGGCATTGAGTGTCAGCGCTGTGTCGATGAGGGTCTCACCCTTTTTGATTGAGCTGGCTTGCATGGCCATATTCATCACATCCGCCCCCAATCTCTTGCCTGCGATTTCAAAGCTGGCTTGAGTGCGGGTTGAGTTTTCGAAAAACATATTGATCTGAGTGCAGCCAGCCAGGGCTTTACTGTCGCGCGCACGGGATCTGTTTTGATCGGCGTAATGATCTGCCAAATCCAATATTTCGGTGATGCTTTGGGGATGTAGGGGTTCTATCCCCAATAGATGCTGAAGCTGCATATAGACCTCTCCGGTTGGCGTTTTATAGAAAGAGTGGCCGCCCACGGCAAGGGCAGGGTGCAAGGAAATGTCATTTGAGCTTGGGGCGCGTTATTTTTGACGCGCTGCGTCACTGATTGAATGATTTACCTTCCTCTCAGAAGGGCATAGTTTGATGCCATGGATCAATTGGATTGGCATATGGCACGCGCCGCGTTGCAGTGGCAGGCAGAGCTCGGAGTGAGCGATGCCGTGGGTGATGTGCCCATTGACCGCTATGAGGTGCCGGCGCAAAACTCCAAACCATCCACTGCAGCGGCGGCACCCACCGAGGCGCCACAGGCTGCGGAGCGGCCTCCGGCTGTGATGGCAGCCGCGCCGGCTGTGGACCCTGTTGCAGTGGCCGAAGAGGCTGCAGCTGCGGCGGGGGATTTGCCGGCGTTAAAACTTGCGCTGCAAAATTTTTCCCATTGTGATTTGCGCCGCGGAGCCCGCAATTTGGTGTTTTGTGGCGGCAGGGCTGGGGCTCGGGTGATGATCTTGGAAGATGCGCCCAGGCGGGCGGAGGATCTGCAAGGTCTGCCTTTCGCAGGCCCCGCCGGTCAATTGCTCGGCAAAATGTGCGCCGCTATTGGTTTGGACCGGGCCGAGGAGATCTATGCAGCCTCAGTGATTCCTTGGCGCCCACCGCAGGACCGAGAGGCCAGCGCGGCTGAAATCGCCATGATGCAGCCTTTCTTGCGCCGTCATATCATCTTGGCCGCGCCGCAGGTTGTGATCTGTATGGGCAATATCAGTTGTCAGGCGGTTTTGGGCAAACGCGGCCTGAGCAAGCTGCGCGGAGCCTGGCAAGAGGGTTTTGCCCTGCCAGTTTTGCCGATGGTGCATCCGCAGGGCCTGTTGCGCCAGCCTAATCGGAAGAAACAGGCATGGCAGGATTTGTTGATGCTCAAGGCTTGGCTGCGCGCGCAATCTGAAGGGGGCAAGACATGACCAATGCACCAGAAAAAACAGAGTTTGTCGCGGTGCGCATCGCGGTTTTAACCCTGTCCGACAGCCGCAGTTTGAGTGATGATAAATCCGGCGACACGCTGGTTGCGCGCTTGCAAGCGGCCGGGCATATCCTGGCCGACCGCGACATTCTCCCCGATGATCGCGAAGCGATTGCCGAAAAATTGCGTCAATGGTCGCGCGATCCGTCCATTGATGTGGTTCTGAGCACGGGCGGCACTGGGCTTACGGGCCGTGATGTGAGCGTCGAGGCACATCGGGATGTCTATGAAAAAGAGATTGACGCGTTCTCAACCGTCTTCACCTTTGTTTCCATGCAAAAAATTGGCACATCTGCGGTTCAGAGCCGAGCAACGGGCGGTGTGGCCAATGGCACTTATATGTTTGCATTGCCGGGCAGTCCGGGCGCCTGCAAAGATGCTTGGGACGAAATACTCGTCAAGCAATTGGATATAAGACATAAACCCTGCAATTTTGTCGAAATCATGCCGCGGCTTGATGAGCATCTGCAAAGAAAATAAGCCCCGCTGTCGAATCTGCGTGACGCGGAGAAGTTTTGTACTAGAACAACTGTAATGATGATCGAGAGGGCTGTCGTATGCGGTTTCTACGCAAAAGTTTAATGGGGTTGTTCTTACTGGCGGCGACTCTGGCGCTGTTTGCCTATGCCATCATGATGGTTCGGGGCGCGATTGAGAACAAAGGTGACGATCAGCGGCGCGGTGGCGGTGGTCGTGAGAGAATTTTTGCAGTGAATGCCGTGCCCTTTGAGCCGGGCCAGCATATTCCGGTCCTACAGGTCTTTGGCGAGGTGCAAAGCCAGCGTAGCCTTGATATTCGGCCGGCGGTTGGCGGAACGGTCATTGAGTTGCACCCGAATTTTCAAAATGGCGGTTCTGTTTTGGAGGGCGATGTACTCCTGAGAATTGATCCGTCAAATGCACAAACCGCCTTGGCTTTGGTACAGGCCGATATGGCCGATGCTCAAGCGGATTTGCGAGAGGCGATGCGGGCGCTAGACTTGGCCAAGGATGAGATCAGCGCCGCGCAAGAGCAAGCCGCCCTGCGCCAAAAAGCATTGGCCCGGCAACAAGATCTCGTGACCCGTGGGGTCGGCACTGCGGCCTCTGTGGAGGCTGCGGAACTGGCTGCTTCCTCGGCGCGCCAATCCGTTCTGGCGCGGCGCCAAGCTTTGCAGGCCGCTGAGGCGCGTTTGGATCAAGCGCGTGCGCGGGTCACTCGGGTGGATATTTCTCTGGCGGAAGCGGAGCGCAATCTGCGTGACACGGTTGTCCGCGCGGCCTTTTCTGGGCTGCTGGCCAATGTCACTGTTCTGCAGGGCGGAACTGTGACCAACAATGAAAAAATTGGTCAATTGGTGGATCCATTGGCTCTGGAAGTGGCCTTTCGTGTGAGCACCTCCCAGCATCGGCGTCTGCTAGATGAAGCGGGCAAGTTGCGGGCGGCTGAGGTCACGGTGACGCTGGATCTGCTCGGCGCGGAGATGAGCTCCAGCGGCCAGATCACCCGCGAAGCTGCTGTCGTGGGCGAAGGTTTGACGGGGCGGCTGCTCTTTGCCAGCCTTGCAACCTCCAAGGGTCTGCGGCCGGGTGATTTTGTGACTGTAAACATAACGGAGCCCGCCTTGAATTGGGTTGCCCGCCTGCCGGCCACGGCCGTGAGCGGGAATAACAAGGTTCTGGTTGTGGGCGAAGATGAGCGCCTGTCGGAGGCCGATGTGACCCTTGTGCGCCGTCAGGGGGATGATGTTTTGGTGCGCTCGCGTGAGCTGAGCGGAGCGCAAATTGTAGCGGAACGATCCCCATTGCTGGGTGCGGGCATCAAGGTGCGCGTGTTGAGCGCTGAGGGAAATGCGCCACAGGCGGCCCCAGAGACCATCGCGCTTGATCCAGAGCGGCGGGCCAAGTTGATTGCCTTTGTCGAGGCCAATAAACGCATGCCCAAACAGGCCAAGGAGCGGGTCTTGGCGCAGTTGCAAGAACCCGAAGTGCGCAAAGAATTGGTTGAGCGGCTGGAAGGCCGGATGGGGGGATAAGGGATGTCTGTGATACGCACCGCCACTGGCGGGATTTTATCTTACATGACCCGACATCGCACCGCGGCAAACCTTTTTTTGCTTATTATGCTGGTCGCCGGGGCTGTTTCTTTTCCGCAAATGCGGGCGCAGTTTTTTCCCGATGTGATTATTGACCGCGTCACGGTCAGCGTGCGGTGGGATGGCGCTGGACCGGAGGATGTTGACCGGGCAATTGTGCAGGTGGTCGAACCGGCGTTGCTTGGGATTGAAGGGGTGAACAGCACCTCTGCCACCTCCTCGGAAGGCTCCGCGCGGATTACCATGGAATTTGAGCCCGGCTGGGATATGGCCCGCGGCACCGATGATGCCCAAATCGCCGTTGATTCCGTCGCCAACCAGTTCCCCGATGATGCTGATGATCCAAAAGTCACCCGTGGGGTCTGGCGCGACCGGGTCACAGATGTGGTGATCTCCGGTCCGGTTGGGGTGGCGCAATTGGCTCTATTTGCCGATGAGTTCGTCACAAGGCTTTTCGCCGCAGGCGTGACCCGCACCACCATTCGCGGCGTGGCTGCGGGCTCAACCATCGTGGAAGTCGACAGCTTGTCGCTTATTCGTCATGACGTGAGCATGGCGCAGATCGCCAGTGCCATCGCTGAGGAAGCTGAGGCAGATCCCGCAGGCGATGTGGCCGGGAGTGCGCGCATTCGAACAGGGATCGCCAAACGCAGCGCCCGGGATATCAGGCAGATTGTCTTGCGTTCCAATGCCGATGGCTCGTCGCTCACCGTGGGCGATGTGGCGCGGGTGACGGAAGAGGGGGTTGACCGAGATCGCGCCTATTTCGTGGGCGCGGCGTCGGCCATTTCCATCCGCATTGACCGCTCTGATCAGGGCGACGCGATTGAAATCCAAGAGCAGGTTCAAACCACCGCTGCTGCGATGATGGAATCCTTGCCCCCTGATGTGAATGTCGAATTGATCCGCACCCGATCAGAGGCGATTTCTGCGCGGCTGGCCATGCTGTTGGAAAATGGCCTTCAAGGGCTTGGGCTTGTGCTTTTGCTGTTATTTTTGTTTTTGAATGTGCGCACGGCCTTTTGGGTGGCCGCAGGAATTCCGGCGGCTATGGCGGCGGCTTTGGCGCTGATGTATCTGTCAGGGCTGACGATCAATATGATCTCGCTTTTTGCTTTGATCATTACCCTTGGGATTGTGGTCGATGATGCCATTGTTGTGGGGGAACATGCTGATTTTCGCGCGCGTGTTTTGGGGGAAAGCCCTGTCGTGGCGGCGGAGAATGCAGCCAAGCGCATGTTCACCCCGGTATTTTCGGCAACGCTGACGACCGTCATCGCCTTTTTTGGCTTGGTGGCGATTGGTGGGCGGTTTGGCGATTTGATTGCCGATATTCCTTTTACCGTCATCGTGGTTTTGATTGCCTCGCTGGCCGAATGCTTTTTGGTTTTGCCCCATCACATGGCGCATTCTATATCCGTCGGCTCACGGATCCGTTGGTATGACATGCCGTCACACTTCATGAACTACCTGCTGGATCAGTTTAAGTTCTACCTGTTCCGCCCGTTTATCCGATTTGTCATTTGGGCGCGATATCCGGTGTTTGCAGCTGTGGTGGTGGCCTTGGCCAGTCAAGCGGTGCTGTTCATCAATGGAGATGTGCAATGGCGGTTTTTCAACGCTCCTGAGCGCGGCTCGGTGACGGGTAATTTCGCGATGGCCCCGGGGGCAACGCGGGAGGATTCCCTTGAGCAAATGCGCGCGTTTCAAAAGGCTGTAGAAGCCGTTGGCGCGCAATATGAAGAGAAATATGGCCGCAATCCAGTGGATTTCTCCATGGCCGAAATTGGGGGCAATACCGGCCGTGGCTTGGCGGGNGCTGATACCAAAGATGCCNATCAATTGGGCTCNATTGCCGTTGAGTTGATTGATGCGGATTTNCGGCCCTATTCGTCCTTTGCCTTTGTCGCGGATTTGCAAGATGCGGTGATTAGGCATCCTCGGGTNGAGACGATTAGCTTTCGCGGTTGGCGCTCCGGTCCAGGCGGNGATGCGCTCGATGTGCAATTTTCCGGGGCNGATGCGCGCCGACTNAAAGCCGCCTCTGAGGCCTTGCAAACCGCTTTGGCNCGATATCCAGAAGTCTCAGCTGTTGAGGACACGCTCTCTTACGANAAAGAGGAATTGGTGTTGGAGTTGACGCCGCAGGGGCAATCTNTGGGGCTTACCATCGACACATTGGGCCGGGTGTTGCGCAATCGCCTCAACGGGATTGAGGCGGCGAGCTTCCCCNATGGGCCGCGCTCCGCCACGATCCGTGTGGAATTGCCGGCCGGTGAATTGACGGCTGATTTCACCGATCGCATGCTGATCCGCACACCGAACGGGGGCTATGTGCCGCTGGCAGATATTGTCACCGTGCAGCAGCGCACCGGTTTTTCAACGGTGCGGCGTGAGAATGGCATCCAGGTGATTTCTGTGACGGGCGATATTTCTGAGGATGACCCGGCGCGCGCGCAGGCGATTGTGGCGGAATTGGAAGAGACAGTTTTGCCAAAAATCGCTGAGGAAACTCAAGTTGCCTTCACCTTGGCTGGATTGGCGGAACAGGAAGATGATTTCCGCAATGACGCCACACGGGGTTTGATTTTAACCTTGGCCGGGATCTTCATGACTTTGGCTTGGATTTTCTCCAGCTGGACACGCCCCTTGGTGGTGATGGCCATTATTCCGTTTGGCTTGATCGGGACGATTTATGGCCATTGGTGGTATGACATCCCGCTTTCGCTGTTTTCTGTGGTTGGGTTGATTGGCATGGTGGGGATTATCATCAACGATTCCATTGTTTTGGTGACGACGATTGATGAATATTCCAAAGAGCGGGGCCTATTTCCAGCGATTGTCGATGGGGTAACAGATCGGTTGAGACCGGTGTTGTTGACGACATTGACCACGGTGCTCGGCCTGTCCCCGTTGCTTTATGAAACCTCGTCACAAGCGCAGTTTCTCAAGCCAACGGTGATAACCTTAGTCTATGGGCTTGGGTTTGGGGTGATCTTAGTATTGATCGTCGTGCCAGCCTTGATGGCCATGCAAGCGGATGTGGGCGCGCAGGTGGCGAGCGTCAAACGGGCCCTGCGCGGCCTATGGCGTGGCCGCGGACCGCGCTTGCCCGTTGTTGCAGCGCTGATCAGCCTAACCGCCCTTTTCGCCGCGACCCTTGGGGCCGTGATCGTGAGCGGAGGGGTGCCGCAGTTTTGGATGGGGTTGCCATTGGCGGCCCATCTGTCGCCCTTGCCATTTGGGCTTGCGCTATTTTTGAGCGGCTCAGCGCTCGTTGTGTTGTTGCTTTACGCGGTGTCAGCCTTGATCTTTGCGCGGAATTTGCGGCGCTAGGCGCCCAGGCAGCCACGATATTCGGTGGCTCCGTCGGGCGCAAAGAGCGTGGTTGTCACCCCGTCGCGCCCGATGGCCATGGGCTGACCCGTGGGGGTCATGATTTGGGCGGTGACACTCAACCGCCCATCGCGCAGCTCAAGCTTGGGCGTTTTGACCCAAAGACGCGGGTTGTCCAGTTCGATGGCCGCATTGTCAAAGGCGCGATCGGGGGATGGCAAAACAATCTTTAGCTCCATGCCATCGTCTGCTGCTGAAAAAGCGCAGGTGATCCGACCCGCGCCGGGTTTTGGCACAGCGGCGCGTGCGGCTTNAATCAGAAGGTCAACAGGCGCCTGTGCGGATAATTGCGCGGACAGATCAAGCGTAACAGGGATGCACAGCTCNCGGCACACACCNATCTCAATACGCCCGATCAAGGTGATGTCTGCAGCGCGGTCCACGGAGAGTTGCACCGGAAAAATGACCTGCNNTTCATATCCGATGTTGCGGCTGCTCCCGAGCCACGAAATTTCTGGCGTTGGGTAAAAAACCTCGAAGGCCTGAACNCCCACAGATTGAGAAAAATCAAAGCGCGGCGGGATGCCACTGTCTCCCGGCTGGCGCCAATAGGTTTTCCACCCCGGCGCCATATCGAGTTGAAGCGCCGCCATATGGATGCCATCCTCAGTGCGCCATCCTGGCCGCAATTTGGCCTGCAAAATATCGTCCAGATCCTGTGCGAGGGCGGCAGGGGCGAGGTAAAAAGCGCAGAGGAGGAATGTGGTGATGCGGTGCACAGTGTGTTTCATGGGGTTCCTTCTAACGTCTTTGCGCTGAAATACGAACTCACTTTTTATTGAGCAAGCCCGTCTTCGCAAGTGTCCGCGCCAGCTGGCAGGTGGCACAATTTGGCGCAGGCCGCCAGGGTACAGAAAAATCTCAGTGACAGCACTTGTTGTTTTGCTCTTTCCTATTCATGTTCTTAGCATGACTGACGCGCAGACGACTCTTGTTGGAAAACTCTTGGTGGCCATGCCGGGCATGGGTGATCCGCGATTTGAGCATTCGGTCGTCTATATCAGCGCCCATTCCGAGGATGGCGCTATGGGGCTCATTGTGAATAAGGCCAATGCGGCCTTAGATCTCAAAGCGCTTCTTGGGCATCTCGATATCCCCATCGGCGCTTTTACCCCGGAGGTTGCTGTGCATTTTGGCGGACCGGTCGAACCTTCGCGCGGGTTTTTACTGCATTCGGCAGATTATGTTGGCGATCCTGATACCCTGCGGATTGACGACCGCTTTGCGGTGACGGCCACGGTCGATGCGATCAAAGATCTGTCGCGGGGTTTGGGACCGAAGACGAGTTTGTTGGCGCTGGGCTATGCAGGTTGGGTGGCGGGGCAGCTGGAGGCGGAAATTCGGGCCAATGGCTGGNTGATTTGTGANGCTGAGTTTGACTTGGTTTTCAGCCCGGACAATGGTGCCAAATGGGCGGCGGCTCTGGCCTCAATCGGGGTCGATCCAACCCTATTATCGGGGCAAGCGGGCCGGGCCTGACGCGGCGTTTCGGCCGATAGCTATTTCCTTGTGCCAGCGGCTTGGGTAAGACGCTGTTAATAGATTACTGCCATCCTTGGAGTTCCTCATGCCCTATCAAGCCCCTGTCAGCGAATATCAGTTCATTTTCGACCAAGTGGTGCCCTTGGCGCCGGTGGTGGCCAATGAATGTTTTTCGGAAGCGACACAGGATTTGACGGATGCGGTTTTAAATGAATGCGGCAAGATGTGCGATACAGTGATGGCGCCGTTGCAACGGCCCGGGGATTTGCATCCTGCCAAATTGGAAAACGGCGTTGTGCGCACCCCGCCGGGCTTTGCCGATGGCTATGCGGCGATCGCCGAAAGTGGCTGGGTCGGTATTTCCGCCACGCCAGAGCATGGTGGCATGGGCTTGCCGATGGCTTTGAACACGGCGATGCATGATATGATGTGCGGCGCCTGTATCTCTCTCAATCTCTGCCCACTTTTGTCGCAGGGTCAGATTGAGGCGCTGGAACACCACGCAAATGCCGATTTGCAAGCGCTGTATTTGCCAAAGCTCATTTCTGGTGAATGGACCGGCACGATGAATCTGACAGAACCCCATGCCGGCTCTGATGTGGGCGCATTGAGCAGTAAGGCCGAGCCGCAAGCGATGGCAGCTATAAAATCTCAGGCCAGAAAATCTTCATCACCTGGGGTGAACATGATGTGGCAGAGAATATTTGCCATTTGGTTTTGGCCCGGCTTCCGGGTGCCAAGCCCGGTCCCAAGGGGATCAGCCTGTTTTTGGTGCCAAAATTCATCCCCAATGCCGATGGCAGTCTTGGCGCGCGCAATGATCTGCGCTGTGTCAGCTTGGAGCATAAGCTGGGCATTCACGGCAGTCCGACNGCGGTTATGGAGTTNTCGGGCGCAACTGGTTGGCTTGTGGGNGAAGAACACAACGGCATGGCCTGTATGTTCACCATGATGAACAACGCCCGCCTGGCTGTNGGGATGCAGGGCGTTGGGGTGGCCGAGGGCGCCTATCAACACGCGCTGGCTTATGCGATGGACCGCAAACAGGGGCGCGCGCCCATTGCCGATGGCACTGGAACAATTATCGATCACGCCGATGTGCGGCGGATGTTGGCGCAGATGAAGGCCGATATTTTTGCGGCGCGTTCCATTGGAGTGGCCTGTGCGATTGCGATTGATATGGCCAAAGCCACGGGCGATACCGATTGGCAGGCACGCGCCGCGCTTTTGACCCCCATTGCCAAATCCTTTGGCAGCGACACAGGCGTCGCCGTGGCCGATCTTGGGGTGCAAATTCACGGCGGTATGGGTTTTGTCGAGGAAACCGCAGCGGCGCAATATCTGCGCGACGCGCGGATCACCCCGATTTATGAAGGCACAAATGGAATTCAATCNATGGATCTTGTGGCGCGCAAGATGATGGATGGGGGTGCCGCCGCNTTTGCTCTGATGGATGATATGGAAGCGCTGGCCTCCGCCTCAAACAGTGATTTGGCCAAAGCNGTTTTGGNAGCTATTGCGCAGTTACGCGCCACCACGCAATGGGTGGTGNCCCAGGAGCTCAANGAGCGGTTTGCGGGNTCTGTGGCCTATCAAAAAGCCTTTGCCCGGGTGTTGGGCGGATATTTTCATCTGGTGGCGTCNATGTCTGGCCAAGCCAAGCGCCAGCGTTTGGCGCGGGTCTATATCAACAGCCTTTTACCGGAGGCTGCCTCTCTGTGTGCTCAGGCGCAGGCGGGCGCGGCAGATCTTTATGCGCTTGAGCTTGATGATTTTGCCGCGTAACCCCAGCCTATGACAACGATAAGATACCCTTGGGAAACGCCCCCTGAAAATGGCGAGATGATCGAAATTGCCGAGGGGGTGCATTGGCTGCGGCTGCCTTTGCCGATGAAGTTGGATCATGTGAACATCTATGTGCTGGATGACGGTGACGGTTGGACGCTGATCGACACGGGGATGAAATCGCGCAGGGTGCAGGCGATGTGGCAAGCCGTGCTTGAGGGGCCTTTGCGCGGCAAGCCGGTTAAGCGGGTCGTGGCAACCCATCACCACCCTGATCATATTGGGTTTCACGGCTGGTTTGTTGAAGAATTTGGCGCGGAATATGTCTCAACGCAGGTGGCCTATCTGATGGGACGTATGCTCACAATGGATATTCAGGAGCGCTATACCGAGGGTCAGATTGAGTTTTACCGCCGCGCTGGGATGCGGGCTGATTTACTCGCGGCCCGGCAGGATGAGCGCCCCTTCAATTTTTCTGACATCGTGCATCCCATTCCCATTGGGTTTACCCGCATTGAAGAGGGTGACGTGATTGAAATGGGAGGGCGCAGTTGGGATGTTCGCGTCGATCATGGGCATGCGCCCGATCATGCGACGTTCTGGAGCCGGGATGATAATTTGGTGCTTTGCGGCGATCAGGTCATTGCGTCCATTAGCTCAAATATCGGGGTCTACCCCACTGAGCCGGATGCGAATCCTTTGGCGGACTGGCTTGACAGCTGTGCGCGATTGCAAAACTTTGCCCGCGCTGATCATTTGGCATTGCCCGGTCATAAATTGCCCTTTGTCGGCATGCCCCTGCGGCTGCGGCAATTGGAGGAAAACCACCACGGCGCTTTGACGCGGCTGCGGGCCGATTTGAAAACTCCAAAAACCGCCGGAGAGGTCATGATGGCCGTCTTCAAGCGCCAAATCGGCGATGGAGAATATGGGCTTGGTCTGGTCGAGGCTTTGGCCCATTGCAACTATCTGTGGCATGCCGGTGAGGTGACCCGCAGTTTGCACCAAGACGGCGCCTATCGCTGGGTGATGAATTAGCGCAGGCTGACGCGCGCTTTTTTGCCGCTGGGCGGGTCTGCGCGCGTGACAAATGCCGCGTTGGAGGCTAGGGAGTGCGAAACATAAAACGGAGTTGTCGCTATGGCTGACCAAAAACACGAACACGGCACAATGAATACAGACGTGCAAGAAAAGACTTTTGCAGGTTTTATGGGCCTCGTGTCGAAAAGCACAGTTGTGATNCTCGTGGCCCTGGTGCTTTTGTATCTCATAAACGGTTAAATCGATGAGATATGCTGCATTGACCTTGGCGCTTTTGTGCCTTGTCGGATGCAGCGCGGCCNNTAGGGGCGATGCCNNGCGNGAGGCTGATCTGCCGCGTTATCGGCATCCTGGCGGCGCAAAAGTGACTTTGATCACTGTGCTGAGCACGCAAGACGGCAGCGGCGCACATTCTGCTTTGATCGTGAATGGCGCGCAGAGGGTCATTTTTGATCCGGCTGGGAGTCTGTCACATGCGAGTTTGGCAGAGCGCGGCGATGTGATCTACGGTGCCAACCCGGCGGTTGTGGACAGTTATATCGATTACCACACCCGCAACACCCATGACACAGTGGCGCAAACCCGAGATGTCACCGATGCGGTGGCCGGCGATCTTCTTGCTCGCGTGATGGATCATGGGCCGGTGATGCAATCCTTCTGTGCGCAGAATGTGAGCGCGCTCTTGCGCGACACTCCGGGCTTTCAGGCCATAGGTCCGACGTTTTTTCCCAAGACGCTTATGGAGCGTTTTGCGGCGTTACCCGGTGTGAGAACGGTGCGATTCTCGCAACCAGAGGACAGGGATAAACGCACGGATTTTTACGGCTGGATCGGTCAAAAGCCGAAATTTAACATTGAATAAAGCGTAACGCCGCCGGCTGCGATCGCCAGCAAGAGATTACCTTTCCAAACGCCCACCAAAAGCGTCACCAGCGCTGCTAAAAATCGCGGCAGATCAAAGGCCCCATCTGTCGCGCGCGGCATGAAAACCAGGGGTGCGATAATGCCCGGCATGACAGCCACAAGCGTATAGCGAAGATGGCGTTTGACCCATTCGGGCAGCTCTTTGTTGCCGATGATACCCAAAAACGAAAAGCGCAGGAGCCAAGAGCCAAAGGCCAGCCCTGCAATCACAAGCCAAAGTGTTGCGGTCGAAATGCTCATGATCTCGCCCCCATGCGTCGCTCCACCTCAGCGCCCAAAACGAGGGCGATCAATGCTGCAATGATCAAGCCAAGCCCATAGGGTGCGGGCGCAAGGAGGAGTGACAGTGTCGCTGCGGTGAAAGCGGCAACCACATGCGGTAAGCTGCGCAGCGCTGGGGCCACTAAGGCTATGAAGGCGATGGGCATGGCGAAATCCAAGGCCAGCCAATCGGGAATGCGCGTGCCCAGCCAGGCGCCAAAACCTGTACCCACAACCCAGATCACCGCCACCAAACTTGTGGCGCCGAAATAAAAGGCCAATTTGCGGGGCAGGCTCATGTCAGGTTCATTTTGGAACTTCTGATCGGCGAGGGCGAAACTGTGATCTAAAATTGCATAGGCGACGAAGGCGCGGGTCCAAAATGGGGCGGCGCCCAAATGGGTGGCCAGCGTCGCCGAATAGAGCGCCATGCGCAGATTGACGGCCAGGCCGACAATAATCACAATGAAAACCGGCGCTTGATCTTGCATGAGCGATAGAGCAGTGAATTGCGCGGCACCGGCGATCACAGCCATGGAAAAGGCCACTGCGGTGAAAATATCCAGGCCAGATTCGGCGGCTAGGACACCGAAAACCATCCCATAGGGGGCGACAACGATGCAAAATGGCAAAGCCCCCCAGAGCCCAGCCCAAAAGTCATGTCTGGAGGATTGCATACGCTTGACCTATCTGTCCGGAGTGTCATTGTATGCGCTGTATAGGAGATTTCCATGATCCAAGCCAAGCCTTGTTTGATTGCCCCGAACCCTCAGGCAAAAGGGTTGACGCGGCAGGTCGCAGGTCTGGACCACCTAGGGCGCGGAAATTTCGTTGAATGTGGTGGAGGAGCGGCCGCTTACCATCTGGCTCAATGGTCAAGAGATCGTGACCGCCATGACGATTGGCGATTATCCCGAATATCTGGCGCAGGGTTTTTTAAGCAATCAAGGCATGTTGACCAAAGAAGAGATCGTTGAGGCGGTTGATTTTGACGCGGAGTTGGAAACCGTGGTGGTACGCACCAATAGGCCAACCAATTATGAGGCCAAACTCAAGAAAAAGACCCGCACCTCTGGCTGTGCGGTGGGCACTGTTTTTGGCGACATCATGGAGGGGATCGAGGGGCTATGCTTGCCGCCAGCGCTGCTGCGGACCTCTTGGCTCTATAGCCTTTCGCACCAGATCAACCAAATGCCGAGCCTCTATCTCAGCGCGGGCGCGATCCATGGCACGGTGCTTTGCCTCCGCGACGCGCCCTTGGTCTATATGGAAGACGTGGGGCGACACAATGCGGTGGATAAGGTGGCCGGATGGATGCGGGCGACACAAACCTCAGGCGCTGATAAGATTCTCTATACCACCGGGCGCTTGACCTCAGAGATGGTGATCAAATGCGCTTTGATGGGCATTCCGGTATTGGCGAGCCGCTCGGGGTTTACCGCCTGGGGCGTCGAACTGGCGCGGCAGGTCGGCCTGACATTAATCGGGCGGATGCGCGGGCAAAGGTTTCAATGCTTATCGGGCCAGGAGCGGCTTGTTTTTGATGCGGATCCCTCCTCGGACGAAGAGGACCGCAAGCACCGCCGGAAATCCGCGCAATGACTGGGCCTCTTGGGGTGATTCTCGCCGGCGGGCGGGCCAGCCGCATGGGCGGGGGGGATAAATCTCTACGCCCTCTGGCCGGACGACGGGTGATTGATCATGTTCTCGAGCGATTGCGTCCGCAGGTGGCTCACATGGCGCTGAGTGCCAATGGCGATCCGGCACGTTTTGAATCTCTTGATCTGCCTGTGATTGCCGATTCTATGGCGGAATTTCCAGGGCCTTTGGCGGGCGTCTTGGCCGGAATGGATTGGGCGGCTGCACAGGGCGCCGAGCATATCCTGACCGTGGCGGCAGACACGCCGTTTTTCCCTGCGGATCTTCAGGCACGTTTGGCGGATGCTCGGGAGGTGGCGGGGGTTCCGATTGCTTTGGCGGCAACGCCCGGGCCGGACAGGATATACCGTCACCCCACCTTCGGACTTTGGCCCGTGGCGCTGCGTGAGGATTTGCGGCGCGCTTTGAAGGGCGGTCTGCGCAAAGTGGTGCTTTGGACCGATCAACACGGCTGCGCCGAGGCGCTGTTCGCGGTGGATCCCCATGATCCCTTCTTCAATATCAATCGGCCAGAAGACCTGGCGCAGGCTGAGGCGATGGCATGAATGTATTTGGCGTAACTGGCTGGAAAAATGCTGGTAAAACCGGCTTGATGGAACGATTGGTTGCGGAGTTTTGTGGCCGGGGTTTGCGGGTCTCAACCCTCAAACATGCCCATCACAGCTTTGATGTGGATCACCCCGGAAAGGACAGCCACCGGCATCGTATGGCGGGCGCGTCACAGGTTTTGCTGGCTTCAACAGAGCGCTGGGCTTTAATGAACGAGCATCGTGGTGCGCCGGAGCCGAGCTTGGCCGCGCTTTTGGCCAAATTGGATCCGGTAGATCTGGTGCTGATCGAGGGTTGGAAGCGCGATAAACATCCAAAAGTTGAGGCATGGCGGGCGGAAACCGGCAA
>JGI26253J51717_1000437_pt1 | contig 17550 bp, 13 predicted proteins | sample SaaInlV_100m_DNA_6_FD_51717 | JGI IMG/M metagenome (IMG submission 51717)
TAGAAAATAAATGGTATGTTGTCAGAGCTGTAAGCGGACAAGAAAATAAAATCAAGTCTTACATAGAAAATGAGATATCCAGATTAGGGTATGATAGCTTTGTAGATGAAATCTTGGTTCCCTCTGAAAAAGTTATTCAAATAAGAAAAGGTAAAAAAATAACTAAAGATAAAGTTTACTTTCCTGGTTATATAATGATTAAAGCTAACCTTACTGGTGAAATACCGCACATTATCAAAGGTATTACTAATGTTATAGGTTTTTTAGGAGAAACTAAAGGTGGAGAGCCTGTTCCACTTAGAAAATCTGAGGTTAATAGAATGTTAGGTAAAGTTGATGAGTTATCTCTTCAAAATGAATCTAATATTATAATCCCTTTTACAACAGGTCAAAATGTTAAAGTAATTGATGGTCCTTTCAACGGATTTGATGGTACTATTGAAAAAATTAATGAAGAAAAAAGAAAACTTGAAGTAATGGTTAAGATATTTGGACGTAAAACTCCACTTGAACTAAGTTACATGCAAGTAGAAAAAATTTAATAAATGTTACAATGTTCTATAATTTATAGCTTCCACTTTTAAATTATAGTAAATTTTAAATTGTTAATATGGCAAAAGAAATAGGAAAAGTTGTTAAACTACAAGTAAGAGGCGGAGCTGCGAATCCATCACCACCAGTAGGNCCAGCATTAGGTGCTGCAGGTGTTAATATTATGGAATTCTGTAAGCAATTTAATGCTAGAACTCAGGATAAACCTGGTAAAGTTCTTCCAGTAGTTATCTCTGTTTTCAAAGATAAATCTTTTGAATTTGTTATTAAAACCCCACCAGCCGCTGTTCAATTACTGGAAGCTGCAAAAGTAAAAAAAGGTTCAGGGGAGCCAAATATCAAAAAAGTTTCAAAAGTTACTTGGGATCAGGTTAAAACCATAGCTGAAGATAAAATGCAAGATTTAAATGCATTTAATGTAGAATCAGCAATGAAGATGATAGCTGGAACGGCAAGATCAATGGGTATTAAAGTTAAAGGAGGTCAATCTCCAAGCTAATTTAAAAATTAAATGGGAAAATTAACTAAAAATAAAAAATCAGTTTCTTGATAAATTTGAGCCAAACAAACTTTATACAGTTGAAGAGGCATCAAATCTTATCAAAGAAATTACTACAACTAAATTTGACGCGTCTGTTGATCTAGCTGTTAGATTAGGAGTTGATCCTAAGAAAGCAAACCAAATGGTAAGAGGAGTTGTTTCTCTTCCACATGGTACTGGTAAAGACATGAAGGTTTTAGCGTTAGTAACTCCTGACAAAGAGCAAGAAGCTAAAGATGCTGGCGCAGACTTTGTTGGACTTGATGAATATCTAGATAAAATTAAATCTGGATGGACTGATGTGGACGTTATTGTTACTATGCCAAGTGTTATGGGAAAATTAGGACCATTAGGTAGAGTGTTAGGCCCTAGAGGTTTAATGCCTAATCCTAAAACTGGTACTGTTACTATGGATATTGGTAAAGCTGTTTCAGAAGTTAAAGCTGGTAAAATTGACTTTAAAGTTGATAAAGCTGGAATAATTCATGCACCTATAGGTAAAGTTTCATTTTCAGCTGATAAAATAACAGGTAATGCTGTTGAGTTATTACAGACTTTAAACAAATTAAAGCCTACTGCTGCGAAAGGTATTTATGTGAGAAGTATTTTCATGTCAAGTACAATGAGCCCTAGTTTAGCAATTGATCCAAAAATTTAGAATAAAAATGACAAGAGAAGAAAAAACAAAAGCAATTTCTGAATTAACTGAAAAATTAGGTGCAAGTACACACTTGTATTTAACTGATATTTCTGGTTTAGATGCGCAGGCTACTTCAAACTTAAGACGTGCATGTTATAAAGCAAACATTAGTTTGTCTATGACAAAAAACACATTTTTGGATAAAGCAATGCAAGCATCGGATAAAGATTTTGGAGATCTTTCAACTATTTTAAAGGGAAACACATCAATTATGTTTTCTGAGGTTGGAAATGCTCCTGCAAAAGTTATTAAAGCTTTTAGAAAAAAATCTGAAAAACCGGTTTTAAAAGGTGCTTATATAGAAGAAAACGTTTATATAGGTGACGACCAATTAGAAGCATTAGTTAACATCAAATCTAGAGAAGAATTAATAGGAGAGATTATCTCACTATTACAATCTCCAGCTAAGAATGTTGTCTCAGCTTTACAATCTGGTGGTGGAAAGTTATCAGGAATACTTCAAACATTATCTAATAAATAATAGTTTGATTTTAAGAAAAATTAAAAACTAAAATTAAAAATTACAATAAAAAATAGAAAAATGGCAGATTTAAAAGATTTCGCAGAAAAATTAGTAAACTTATCAGTAAAAGATGTTACAGAATTAGCTGGTATTTTAAAAGATGAATATGGTATCGAACCAGCAGCAGCAGCAGTTTCTGTAGCAGGACCAGCAGCCGGTAGCGGTGAAGCTGAAGAAGCACAGACTGAATTTGATGTTATTCTTAAAGCAGCAGGTGCTTCTAAACTAGCAGTTGTTAAACTTGTTAAAGAATTAACAGGCTTAGGTTTAAAAGATGCTAAAGAACTCGTTGATGGTGCTCCTGGCGCAATCAAAGAAGGTGTAAGTAAAGATGAGGCTGAAGGTCTTAAAAAATCATTAGAAGAAGCAGGAGCTGAAGTTGAGCTTAAGTAAATTCTAATTAATTACAATTATAGTATAGATTTTAAGAATTTTCTTAAAATCTATACCTATTTGTACATATGTGATATATGTGCTTTTTACATTTTATAACTAAATATAGTAGCTAGATGTCAACAAAAATTAACCCAAGATTAAATTTCTCTTCAATTAATAATCAAATTGAATATCCTGATTTTTTAGATATACAAATTAAGTCATTTCAAGATTTTTTCCAGTTAGAGACAAAATCTGAAGAAAGAGGAGATGATGGTCTTTACAAGACTTTCATGGAAAATTTTCCAATAACAGATGCAAGAAACCAATTTGTTTTAGAGTTTTTAGATTATTTTGTTGATCCACCTAGATATTCAATTCAAGAGTGTATAGAACGTGGACTTACTTACAGTGTTCCATTAAAGGCCAGATTAAGACTTTATTGTACTGATGAAGAACATGAAGATTTTGAAACTATTGTTCAAGATGTCTATTTAGGAACTATACCATATATGACACCAAGTGGTACTTTTTGTATAAATGGTGCTGAGCGTGTAGTAGTTTCTCAATTACACAGATCTCCAGGTGTTTTCTTTGGTCAATCTTTCCATGCAAATGGAACTAAACTTTATTCTGCTCGTGTAATCCCTTTTAAAGGTTCATGGATAGAATTTGCTACTGATATTAACAGTGTAATGTATGCATATATTGACAGAAAAAAGAAATTACCAGTAACTACACTATTTAGAGCTATTGGTTATGAAAGAGACAAGGATATTCTTGAAATTTTTGATTTAGCTGAAGAAATTAATGTATCAAAATCAGGCTTAAAAAAATATCATGGCCGTAAATTAGCCGCTAGAGTTTTAAATACTTGGTATGAAGATTTTGTTGATGAAGATACAGGAGAAGTTGTTTCCATTGAAAGAAACGAAATTGTACTAGACAGAGATACAATTATCGACGCAGATAATGTTGAAGAGATTCTAGAATCTGGAGCTAAAACTATATTATTACACAAGACTGTTTCTGATCAAGGAGATTATGCTATAATACATAATACACTACAAAAAGACCCTACTAATTCAGAAAAAGAAGCTGTAGAACATATTTATAGACAATTAAGAAATGCTGAGCCACCAGATGAGGAAACTGCTAGAGGAATAATTGATAAATTATTTTTTAGTGATCAAAGGTATAGTTTAGGTGAAGTTGGTAGATATAGAATGAACAAGAAACTTGGTCTTAATGTAGACATGAGTAAACAAGTTCTTACTAAAGATGATATCATTACTATTATTAAATACCTAATCGAATTAATTAATTCGAAGGCAGAAATTGATGATATTGATCACTTATCTAATAGACGTGTAAGAACTGTTGGAGAGCAATTATCTTCACAATTTGGTGTTGGTTTAGCTAGAATGGCTCGAACTATTCGTGAAAGAATGAATGTTAGAGATAACGAGGTCTTTACTCCAATTGATTTGATTAATGCTAAAACTTTATCATCAGTTATTAATTCATTCTTTGGAACAAATCAGTTGTCTCAATTTATGGATCAAACGAACCCCTTAGCTGAAATAACTCACAAAAGAAGATTGTCAGCACTAGGACCTGGTGGATTATCTAGAGAGCGTGCCGGATTTGAAGTTAGAGATGTACATTATACACATTATGGTAGATTATGTCCAATCGAAACTCCTGAGGGACCTAATATTGGATTAATTTCTTCTCTTAGTGTATTTGCTAAAGTTAACAATATGGGATTCATCGAAACTCCATATAGAAAAGTATCTAAGGGTGTGGTGGATTTAAAATCTGATCCAATTTACCTAAGTGCTGAAGAAGAAGAAAATAAATTAATTGCACAGTCTAACTTAGCAGTAGATAAAAATGGTAAGATTATTGAAGAAAAAGTTATTGCCAGACAAGAAGGCGATTTTCCTGTAATTGAGTCTAAGGAAGTTCATTATACTGATGTAGCTCCAAACCAAATTTCATCAATTTCAGCATCACTGATTCCTTTCTTGGAACATGATGATGCAAACAGAGCACTTATGGGTTCCAATATGATGAGACAAGCAGTTCCTTTATTATTACCTCAATCTCCAATTGTGGGTACAGGTTTAGAGAAATCTGTAGCATCTGACTCAAGAGTTTTAATTAATGCCGAAGGCAATGGGGTTGTATTATATGTTGACGCTGAAAAAATTACTATTAAATACATTAGATCCAAAGAAGAAGCATTAGTAAACTTTGATAGTGATGAAAAAACTTATTATTTAACTAAGTTTAGAAAAACTAATCAAGGCACTTCTGTTAATCTAAAATCAATTGTTTCTAAAGGGGATAAAGTAAAGAAAGATCAAGTATTATGTGAAGGATACGCTACCCAAAAAGGTGAGCTTGCCCTAGGAAGAAACATGAAAGTTGCTTTTATGCCTTGGAAAGGATATAATTTTGAAGATGCAATAGTTATTTCTGAAAAAGTTGTTAGAGATGATGTTTTTACTTCTATACATATTGATGAATATTCACTTGACGTAAGAGATACAAAACTTGGAAATGAAGAATTAACAAATGATATTCCTAATGTTTCTGAAGAAGCTACAAAAGATTTAGATGAAAACGGAATGATTCGTATTGGTGCAGAAATTAAACCAGGGGATATTTTAATTGGTAAAATTACTCCCAAGGGTGAAAGTGACCCAACTCCTGAAGAAAAATTGTTAAGAGCAATTTTTGGTGATAAGGCAGGTGATGTTAAAGATGCATCACTAAAAGCTTCACCTTCTCTAAATGGAGTAGTGATTAATAAGAAACTATTTTCAAGGGCTGTCAAAGACAAAAGAAAACGAGCACAAGATAAAATTGATATCAAAGAGCTAGAAGATAATTTTGATATAAAGTTTGAAGATTTAAGACAAATTTTAATTGAAAAGTTATTTTCAATCTTATCCGGTAAAACAGCTCAAGGTATTTCAAATGATCTTGGTGAAGATGTTTTTCCAAAAGGAAAAAAATTCACATTAAAAATGTTAAATTCAGTTGATGATTATGCACATTTAACAATGGGTAAATGGACAATGGATGACAAAGCAAATAAGCTAGTTTCAGAACTTATCCATAACTATAAAATCAAAGAAAATGACATGCAAGGTTCTCTTAGAAGAGAGAAGTTTACCATTTCTGTTGGAGATGAATTACCAGCTGGAATTATTAAGTTAGCTAAAGTTTATATCGCTAAAAAGAGAAAGCTAAAAGTTGGTGATAAAATGGCAGGACGTCATGGAAATAAAGGAATTGTAGCTAGGATTGTAAGGCAAGAAGATATGCCATTTTTAGAAGATGGAACACCTGTCGATATTGTTTTAAACCCATTAGGAGTACCTTCTAGAATGAATATTGGTCAAATATATGAAACTGTTCTTGGATGGGCTGGCCAAAATTTAGGGAGAAAGTACGCTACACCTATATTTGATGGTGCTACCATAGATCAAATTAATGAATTAACAGATGAAGCTGGTATTCCTAGATTTGGACACACTTACTTATACGATGGTGGTACTGGTGATAGATTTGATCAACCTGCAACTGTTGGAGTTATTTATATGTTAAAATTAGGACATATGGTTGACGACAAGATGCATGCTAGATCTATAGGTCCATACTCATTAATTACTCAACAACCACTTGGTGGTAAAGCACAATTCGGTGGACAAAGATTTGGTGAAATGGAAGTTTGGGCTTTAGAAGCTTATGGAGCGTCAAGTACACTCCGTGAGATTCTTACTGTAAAATCTGATGATGTCATAGGTAGAGCAAAAACCTATGAAGCAATTGTCAAAGGTGACCCAATGCCTAAGCCAGGCTTACCAGAATCTTTTAATGTTTTAATGCATGAATTAAAAGGTTTAGGATTAGACATAAGATTAGAAGAATAAATAAAATATTTTATCAAATAGATACCCATTATTATGGCAAGAAAACAAGATAACCCAGTAGTTAAGTTTAATAAAATATCAATAGGTTTAGCTTCACCTGAATCAGTTTTATCTGCTTCAAAAGGAGAGGTTCTTAAACCTGAAACTATCAATTATAGAACTCACAAACCTGAAAGAGATGGATTGTTTTGTGAAAGAATTTTTGGTCCTGTAAAGGATTTTGAATGTGCTTGTGGTAAATACAAAAGAATTAGATACAAAGGAATTGTATGTGATAGATGTGGAGTTGAAGTTACTGAGAAGAAAGTGAGAAGAGACAGAGTAGGTCATATAAACCTAATTGTCCCTGTTGCACACATATGGTATTTTAGATCGTTACCCAACAAGATTGGTTATTTATTAGGTTTACCTTCTAAAAAACTTGACATGATTATTTACTACGAAAGATATGTAGTAATTCAAGCTGGAGCTGCAGTCAATGCTGAAGCAGAGCCGTTGAAAAAAATGGATTTTCTTTCTGAAGAAGAATATTTAGATATAATGGATGCACTTCCACCAGAAAATCAATATTTGGATGACACAGATCCTGAAAAATTTATTGCTAAAATGGGTGCTGAATGCTTAATCGAATTATTATCTAGAATAGATTTAGATGAGTTATCTTTTGAACTAAGAAATAAGGCTAATACAGAAACTTCAAAGCAAAGAAAAACAGAAGCTTTAAAAAGATTACAGGTAGTTGAGTCTTTTAGAGAAGCTAATTTAAATAGAGAAAATTTACCTGAGTGGATGATAATGAAGGCAATTCCTGTCATTCCACCCGAGTTAAGACCTTTAGTTCCATTAGATGGAGGTAGATTTGCTACATCTGATTTAAATGATTTGTACAGAAGAGTAATTATTAGAAATAATAGACTAAAAAGATTAGTGGAAATTAAAGCTCCAGAAGTCATTTTAAGAAATGAAAAGAGAATGTTACAAGAATCTGTAGATTCATTGTTTGATAATACTAGAAAGTCTTCGGCTGTAAAAACAGATTCAAATAGACCACTAAAATCATTATCTGACTCTCTTAAGGGTAAGCAAGGTCGATTCCGTCAAAATTTGTTAGGTAAAAGAGTTGATTATTCAGCTAGATCAGTAATTGTAGTTGGTCCTGAATTAAAGTTATTTGAGTGTGGGATTCCAAAAAATATGGCTGCTGAGCTATACAAGCCTTTTGTAATTAGAAAATTAATTGAAAGAGGTATTGTAAAAACTGTAAAGTCAGCTAAAAAAATTATAGATAAAAAAGAGCCTGTAGTTTGGGATATATTAGAAAATGTTTTAAAGGGACATCCAGTTCTTTTAAATCGTGCTCCAACACTACACAGACTTGGTATACAAGCATTTCAGCCTAAATTAATTGAGGGAAAAGCTATTCAATTACACCCATTAGTATGTACAGCATTTAATGCTGATTTTGATGGAGATCAAATGGCTGTTCATTTACCGTTAGGACCTGAAGCAATTCTTGAATCTCAGTTACTAATGCTTGCTTCCCATAATATTCTAAATCCAGCAAATGGATCACCTGTTACTGTACCTTCTCAAGATATGGTTTTAGGTTTATATTATATGACCAAACTCAAAACTTCTACAGAACAAGTTAAAGTTACTGGAGAGGGTTTAACATTTTATTCCCCTGAGGAAGTTATAATAGCTTACAACGAAAAAAGAGTTGACTTAAATGCATCAATTAAAGTTAAAACTGAAGACTTTAATGATAATAAAGAATTAGTAAAACAAATAATTGAAACTACAGTAGGAAGAGTTTTATTTAATGAAAAGGTTCCTGCAGTAGCTGGATATATTAATGAGGTTTTAACAAAGAAATCTCTAAGAGATATTATAGGTGATATACTTAAAGTTACAAGTGTACCTGAAACAGCTGCGTTCCTTGATGAAATTAAAACATTAGGATATAAATTTGCATTTCAAGGTGGATTATCTTTTAGTTTAGGTGATATTATTATACCACCAGAAAAGCATACTATGATAGCTAAAGCAAATAAAGAGGTTGACGCTATTAAGGCTAATTATAATATGGGTCTAATAACAAATAACGAAAGATACAATCAAGTTATTGACATCTGGACTTCTACTAATGCTGAGTTAACTGAGTTATCTATGAAGAGGATTAGAGAAGATCAACAAGGATTTAACTCTGTATATATGATGCTTGACTCTGGAGCCAGAGGATCAAAAGAGCAAATTCGCCAATTAACTGGGATGAGAGGATTAATGGCTAAGCCAAAAAAATCAAATGCTGGTGGAGGTGAAATTATTGAAAATCCAATTCTTTCTAATTTTAAAGAAGGTTTATCAATTTTAGAGTATTTTATTTCTACTCACGGTGCAAGAAAAGGTCTAGCAGATACTGCTCTTAAAACAGCCGATGCAGGATATTTAACCAGAAGGTTAGTTGATGTTGCACAAGATGTAATAGTTAGTTCTGAAGATTGTGGTACTTTAAGAGGCATATCAGTCACAGCCTTAAAGAAAAATGAGGAAGTTGTTGAAAAATTAAAGGAAAGAATTGTTGGTAGAACATCTTTACAAGATGTAATTGACCCTGTCTCAGGAGAATTATTAGCTTCTGCTGGTGAACACATTTCTGATGAAATTGCAGCTAAAATTGAAGATTCTTCAATTGAAGCAGTTGATGTTCGATCTGCGTTAACTTGCGAGGCTAAAAAAGGTATCTGTACCAAATGTTATGGTAGAAACTTAGCAACTGGAAAGATTGTTCAAAGAGGTGAAGCTGTTGGAGTAGTAGCAGCACAATCTATTGGAGAACCAGGAACTCAGCTTACACTAAGAACTTTCCACGTTGGTGGTATTGCAGGTAATATTTCTGAAGAAAATAAATTAGTAACTAAATTTGCTGGTAAAGCAGAAATTGAAGACTTTAAAACTGTTTTAGGTAAAGATAATGATGGCAACGACGTTAACGTTGTAATTTCAAGAACATCTGAATTAAAAGTTGTAGATACCAAAACAGGCTTAGTTTTAAGTACAAACAATATACCTTATGGTTCTTTTGTTTACATTAAGAATGGACAAAAAGTTAAAGCTGAAACCTTAGTTTGTCAGTGGGATCCATACAATGGTGTTATTATCTCCGAGTTTGCTGGTAAAGTAAGTTTTGAAAACATTGAACAAGGCTTAACATATCAGGTTGAAATTGATGAGCAAACTGGTTTCCAAGAAAAAGTTATATCTGAATCTAGAAATAAAAAATTGATTCCAACTTTACACATTAATGATTTAAAAGGTAATATTATTAGATCATATAATTTACCAGTTGGAGCACATTTAATGATTGATGATGGTGAAGATATAAATATTGGTAAAGTACTTGTTAAAATTCCAAGAAAATCTGCAAAAGCAGGTGATATTACTGGCGGACTTCCTAGAGTTACTGAACTATTTGAAGCTCGAAATCCTTCAAACCCAGCTATTGTTAGTGCAATTGATGGTGTGGTATCTTTTGGAAAAATTAAAAGAGGTAATCGTGAAATTATTGTAGAGTCTAAAAATGGTCTCATTAAAAAATATCTTGTAAAGCTTTCTAATCAGATTTTAGTTCAAGAAAATGATTTTATTAAAGCTGGTATGCCAATGTCAGATGGATCTATTACTCCAAACGATATATTAAACATCAAAGGGCCTTCAGCTGTTCAACAATACTTAGTGAATGAAGTTCAAGAAGTTTACCGATTACAAGGTGTAAAGATAAATGATAAACACTTCGAAGTTGTTGTAAGACAAATGATGAGAAAAGTAAGAATCCAAGATTCTGGAGATACTATATTTTTAGAAGACCAATTAGCTCACAAATCAGATTTCATTCAAGAAAATGATTCTATATTTGGTATGAAAGTAATTGAAGATTCTGGTGAATCTGAAAACCTAAAAGCAGGTCAAATAATATCTGCCCGAGAATTAAGGGATGAAAATTCAATCCTTAAAAGAGAAGACAAAAAGTTAGTTGTTGCTAGAGATGCAAGTCCAGCGACTGCTACTCCAATTCTTCAAGGAATTACAAGAGCTTCATTACAAACCAAATCATTTATTTCTGCTGCCTCTTTCCAAGAGACTACTAAAGTTTTAAATGAGTCGGCTGTTAATGGTAGAATTGATAATTTAGAAGGCTTAAAAGAAAATGTTATCGTTGGTCATAGAATTCCTGCAGGAACCGGATTACGTAAATATGAAGATATTTTAGTTGGTTCTAAAGAGGAAATTGAAGAACTTAATAAGGTTAAAGAAGAAGAAGAATTAAATATTAATTAATTATAATTTTTCATGAGTAACAACGATAGTAAACCTAAGTCTAATATAAACATTGAAATTGATGAAAAAATAGCTGAAGGAACATATTCAAATCTAGCTATTATTAATCATTCCGTTTCAGAGTTTGTTTTAGACTTTATATGTATTATGCCTGGTACCCCTAAAAATAAGGTTAAATCAAGAATTATTATCACCCCTCAGCATGCTAAACGTTTAGTAAATGCTTTGAATGATAATGTTGTTAGATTTGAAAAGAAACACGGAGATATTAAAGAAAATCAACAGCCACCAAATGTCCAGCTTAATTTTGGACAAACAGGTGAAGCGTAAGTTTTAAAACTCTGATGAATTGTGAAATTGTATAGTTGGGTATTTTTCAATAGTCATATTTAATGAAAATACAGAGTCAGCTAAGAACACTAGATTACCGTTCTTATCTTTAGCTAAATATCTCTGTTTTATTCTTTTAAACTCCATAAACTCATCTCCTTTTTTGTTTTTACACTCAATCCAGCATGCTTTAAATACATTTAGGTTTTCATAGCTACATTTAGCTCCATATTCGTGTTCTAGCCTATACTGAATAACTTCGTACTGTAGAGCTCCAACAGTGCCAATGACTTTTCTACCGTTTAGATCTAGTGTAAATAGTTGTGCAACACCCTCATCCATCAATTGGTTAATCCCTTTTGATAGTTGTTTACTTTTCATTGGATCAGCATTGTTTATATACCTAAAATGTTCAGGTGAAAAACTTGGTATTCCTTCGTAAACTAAATTTTCACCTGAAGTTAATGTGTCTCCTATTTTAAAATTTCCTGTATCATGAAGTCCTACTATATCTCCGGGGTAAGAAATGTCAACAATTTCTTTCTTATCTGCAAAAAATGCATTTGGACTAGAGAATTTTAATTTTTTTGACAATCTCACATGTAAGTATGGAGTATTCCTTTTAAATTCTCCAGAAACAATCTTTATAAATGCTAATCGATCTCTATGTTTTGGATCCATATTAGCATGAATTTTAAATACAAAACCTGTAAATTTATCTTCATCAGGTTTTACAATTCTAACTGAACTTTCCTTTGGCTGCGGAGTAGGAGCTATATCAATAAAACAGCGTAATAAATCCTCTACCCCGAAATTATTTAATGCTGAACCAAAAAATACTGGTTGAATCTTGCTCATTAAATATTCATTTTTATCAAATTTTGGATATACCATTTTAAGCAATTCTACATTTTCTATAAATTGATTATTTAAATCTGAACTTATATTATTTTTTACTTGGTCTTTTTCTATGAACTTTATTTCATTTCCTTTGAGTAGAGAAACCGTATTTTCAAAAATGTTATATATCCCAGAAAAATCATATCCCATACCGATAGGAAAACTTAAAGGACACACTTTTAATTTTAATTTTAATTCAATTTCGTCAAGAAGATCAAAAGCATCTTTTCCTTCTCTATCTAATTTATTAATAAACACTATAATAGGAATTTGTCTCATTTTACAAACCTCAACAAGTTTTTCGGTTTGTTCCTCTACTCCTTTGGCAACATCAATAACTACGATTACACTATCAACAGCAGTTAGTGTTCTGTATGTATCTTCAGCAAAATCTTTATGACCTGGTGTATCTAAAATATTTATTTTTATTCCTTTATATTCAAATGCTAAAACAGAGGTTGCAACAGAAATTCCTCTCTGTCTTTCTATTTCCATAAAATCACTTGTAGCCCCTTTTTTTATTTTATTACTTTTTACAGCTCCAGCTTCTTGAATAGCACCACCATATAATAATAATTTTTCAGTAAGAGTTGTTTTACCAGCATCTGGATGAGAAATTATCCCAAAAGTTCTTCTTCTTTTAATTTCTTCATTAAAATTCATTGAGATATTTTTTGCTAATATAAGCTTTATGCTGTGATCATTTTATCAAAAAAAAAGCTTTTTTATTTTTTTCAATACTTATTAAATAATTGTTATTATTTTAGCACTTTATGATTGAAGATAAAGTAATATTAGTTGATAACAATGATAATCAGATTGGTTTGATGCCAAAGTTAGAGGCTCACGAAAAAGGTGTATTACATCGCGCATTTTCTGTATTTATTTTTAATAATCATGGAGAATTAATGTTGCAAAGAAGAGCATTAACTAAGTATCATTCGCCTGGTTTATGGACAAATACATGTTGTAGTCATCAAAGAGATGGTGAATCTAACATTAGTTCAGGTAAAAGAAGATTGAAAGAAGAAATGGGGTTTGATACTGAATTATTTGAAAAAACATCTTTTATTTACAAAGCTAAGTTTGATAATGGATTAATTGAGCATGAATTTGATCATGTTCTAGTTGGTAGTTATAATCATTCTCCAATTATTAATTCCATTGAAGTTGATAGTTGGAAATGGATGAGTTTGGAGAACGTTAAAAAGGACATCAATGACCATCCTGATAACTATACAGCTTGGTTTAAAATAATTTTTGAAAAATATTATAAATATATAAGTCAATAATATGAAAGTCAAAGTTTCTAGAAAAGCACATTTTAATTCAGCCCACAGATTATATAATAGTAATTGGAGTGATGAAAAAAACAAGGATACTTTTGGTAAATGCAATAACCAAAACTATCACGGACATAATTATGATTTAATTGTCAGTGTTACCGGATTAATTGATCCTGAAACTGGCTATGTGATGGATGTTTCTATATTAAAAAATATAATTAAGGACCATATTGAATCTGTACTAGATCACAAGAATTTGAATCTTGATGTACCCTACTTCAAAGATATCATTCCATCTGCTGAAAATATCTCTATTTTTATATATGATATTATCAAAACTCATATAAAAAATGATTTAGAGTTAGAGGTAGTTTTATATGAAACTCCTAGAAATTTTGTAACCTACAACGGAAATTAATGGAAAACAAGTTTGAAAATATTGAGAAAAAAATTAAAGAACTAGGTTTCCGTATTAATTCTAAAGATTTCAATCGCCCATGGGGTGGTTTCTTAGTTATTGATGAAACTCAATCGAATAAGTTTATTGAGTATTTTTTCGAAAACTTAGATATGAACTTAATTACTAAAGGTTTAAAGCTTAGCCCTAAAATATTAATTGTTAAACCACTATCAAGATTATCTTGGCAATACCACTTTAGAAGATCAGAAATATGGAAAGTATTTGAAGGAGAAGTAGCAGTTGTAAGATCTGATAACGATAATGAGCAGCCTAAAAATATATTTTCAAAAGGAAGTTTGATAACGTTAAAGCAAGGTGAAAGACACAGGTTAATAGGTTTAAATGACTTTGGAGTTATTGCAGAAATATGGCAACATACAGATGTAAATAACCCCTCTGATGAAAATGATATAGTCAGGATTCAAGATGATTATGGTAGATAAAGATATTTTATAGATAACCTTTAGTTTATTTATATTCTTAGCCTTATTTTTACAGATGAAAAAACAAACAAATGGCAAATATTAGAAATTTAAAAAAAGATATTAATTACGTTTTAGGAGATATAATTGAGGCTGTATATAGCTGGGAGTATCTTAATCTAGATAAAGACACCAAAAAAAGTGAAAAAATCATTGATGAGGCTATAAAGGTTTTTGATGATTTAATCCTTGAGGTTAATCAAAAAGATGTGGAGAACAAAAAAACACATTTTAAAAATATTAATGCTAAACTTGAAAAAAATGGTAGAGCATTAATAGAAAAAATTAATAAGCTTTAGTTTATTGATCTTCAATCACAATTTTTTCTTTCAATAAAACACCGTATTTTGATTCCTTTATATTTCTATCTAGGGAGCTATATATGGTATCTAAGTATTTTTGATTTGTTTCATATAAAAACTTACTAGCAACAAATGGTGCTATTTCACTATTAACGTTATTTAAAGAAAAATTGATTATAAAATACATTTCCCTTTTTCTAAGATTAACCAATTCCTTACTAATAATATTTGTCATCTCATCATTTCCATATACTTCAATTTGATTTTTAATCAGATTTAAATTCTGTTCTTTAAATTTTATCATCATTGTATTGAAATATTCAAGTCTTTCTTGTTGTGCAGATCCATCAAATTTAGATTCATAACTAAATCTTTTGAGATTTGTTTTGAAATTAGTAATTCCTTTATTTGCAAAAAACTCAACTTCATCGTCATAAATCCCAGATTTAGTTAATTTAATTTTTAATACTTCAGGTTCATTTAAAAAACTACTTAAAGTAAATTCAGAGGTTCCATTTAGATTTACAGAGTCCAATGTCACCTCACTACCATTTACTGATTTGGTAAGTAGTATCGTTCCTTTTTTAAGACCTTTAATATCTCCATTTAAATGAAAATTATTTTTTGGTGAACATGAACTTATTATTATAAGTANTAATAAATATTTTTTCATAATTATATATCTAGCCAGTAAGTAAGTTTTAAATTGATTGATCTGCTTTTTATTCTCGGCACGAATAAATTATCATATCTATCTTCAGTGTAGTAGTTATCACTGTATACCAAAAACAAATCAGATAATGGTGCAAACCTCCATTGTAATCTTGTATTTAGACTAAGGTTTTCCCTTTGACTACTGTATTGGACTAATGTTGCCCAATATAAGTTTTTTGTAAAGGTATAATCAATCCTTGGTGCAACTAAAAGAATATTTGCATTTGGATAAGGGTTAGGAAGATTGATTTTATCATAGCTTATTTGTATTGAACAATTAAACCTTGGTTGTACTCTATAAGAGAATCTAAGATCAATAGATTTTATTTTACCGTTAAAAAATTCACCAAATGATGGAGTCACAGTGTATGAAAAATCTTCAGAGTATGGCGAACTATAATAAGCTTCAAAATTTGTAAAGCTGTATTCACTTCCTATTGGTAATGGAATCCCATTTGTTCTTGTTGGGTCAAAATCTCTGTAAAGATGGGTAAATCTGTTTTTAACTACAGCGCCCATTGTTGAACTATCATTTTGGTTTGCACCCCATCTTGCTATAAGAAAACGATCTGAAAGTTCATTATTTAATTCAGGTCTCCAAATAAATACTGGAGTGACTTCTAAACTATGAGTTTGAATTTTTTTGTTTTCTGGCCAGAATTTGTACTTAAAGTTTGGATTGATTTTTATTATACCAGTCCTTTTTATATATCCTAACTCTGAATTAAAATTATCTCCTACATATAACCCACTCATTCTAAAACTAATATTTTTGGTGTTATAATTTGTATTTACTCCAACTGAAATGTCCTTGTCTTTGTACTCTTCTGTAAAAGATTTATGTATGTAATATTTACCATTCCATTTGTTATCTTTCGAAGCTAAATTATAGTCAATACCTAAAAGTCTATTATAGTCATTTCCATTTTCAGAAAAATCATAATTTTTAGTTGCTTGTTTATTAATAAATATAAAGCTAATATTAGACCTATTAAATACCTTGTGCTGAAGAGCTATTATTGAGTTATTTGTTGCAGCAATTTCATTTTCAATGTCTTGTTGAGTTTGCATATTCAGTAAGCCAATTCTAAAATTATTATTTAGCTTTCCGCTAAGTCTCATCCCAAAATCAATCTCATTTTCGATGCTATTGCCATTAATATCTTTTGCTATACCTATTCTTCTTGAAAAGAATGGATTAGCATCATTTGAGTTTCCAAAACTTGAAAACAAATCACTATTTTCAATAAAGAACTGTCTTTTCTCAGGCAAAGTAACCTCATATCTTGTAAGATTGGTTACTTGCTGATCAACTTCAACTTGTGAAAAGTCTGGGTTTAATGTTAAGTCTAATGTTAGAGAATTATCAATTGTTAATTTTACATCTCCGCCAAAATTTATACTTTCTCCGCTAACTGAATTTTCATAATCTTTGAAGCTTAAACTATTAACATAAGGAATTATGGATTTTTTTGACTTAGATTTTCCTAAAGGTTTTTCAAAAATCATATCTCCCATAAATGCCAAATTAAAAAACTCTTGATTTGTAGGTACTTTATGCCAAGAGTTCCAAGCATTATTTTTGGTATCTCTTTGGTAGCTTCCAACTCTCCATCTAGTTTCTCCTTCTGTATATTTAAATGCAGATAGTGGTATCTTCCATTCTGTTATATAGTACTTTTCATATTGTTTAGATTCACATAACCATTTTTTATCCCAAGTCATATCCCAATCTGATAATTCGTTACCACCATTAAATAATAACATTTCTCTTTGAACTCCTATATGATTACTNCCAAAAACAAAAGCNTTNGTTGCATCATTAAACGTATCAAAAATCATCGTTATATTATCAGAGTTTGGAGCAGAAAAATCTCTTCTTAAAGAATTAACTTTCAAATCGGATATATTTGCATTTACTTTAATTCCTACATATAAGAACTGATCATCATTCATTACCTTTATTTCGTTCTTATATTTAGAAGGAGCTCCATTATTAGGAAAATGTTCATAAAAATCTGAAGCTGTTTTAGCTAAACTCCAATCACTTTCGTCTAACTCTCCGTCTATTGATATTTCTGAACTTATATATTTTACGTG
>JGI26253J51717_1000443_pt1 | contig 17440 bp, 16 predicted proteins | sample SaaInlV_100m_DNA_6_FD_51717 | JGI IMG/M metagenome (IMG submission 51717)
TTTCGTGGAACGTATACGATAAAGTAATCGTATGGATATACTTACCTTCTGTGTCATCCACAATTTCAGGATCAACATAGAAAGTCACGGGCATCTGGACCTGCTCACCAGGCATCAACAGCTGCTCTTCGAAGCAAAAACAATCGATTTTGGTGAAAAAGCCGCCCGCTTGGTAGGGGGTGACATTATAGCTGGCCGATCCGGCAATGGGCCGGTCGGTGGGATTATAGGCCTCATAAAAGGCCAGACCGGTTTCACCGATTTTCAATTCCATCGTGCGTTCAACGGGTTTGAAGCGCCATTTCATGTCTTTGTCGACAGAAGCGTCAAAGCGAATCTTGATGGTTTCATCCAAGATCGTCTCGCTGCCCAAATCGGCCGTGCCTGTCACGCCGCCAAAGCCTGTAACCCGGCAAAACCAGTCATAAAAGGGCACGCTGGCCCAAGCCAGGCTCCCCATCAGCACCACAACAGACAAAGTTTGGGTGAGGGTTTTGGTCTTTGGCGTCACTGGCTTGCCTCCTCGGTCACCGATGCACGCGGTGCGTGGTCATATCCCTCGACCGGACCCGTATTGGTGATCTTCACCAAGCTCAGCACCGTGACCAAGCCGATAAACAGCACCAAACAAATCGCCACCCCAAGGTTTTGACTGCGTCGGCGCCTATGCATATCTGTTTCAACACGAAAACTCATGACCAGCCTCCCAACCCATAGGGCGCCAAAAGCGCCTCTGCCAAAATCGCAAGGAAATGCACGAAGAGATAGAGCAGCGAAAACTTAAAGAAGGCCCGCTCTACCTTGAAATTATCCGCCTCAGACGCCAGCTCATCGCGCCGCCAAATGAGGACAGCATCTTTCAGCACGATCGCATTGCAGATCAACGCCACAATCAGATATATCACGCCCCCAATCGAGGTGAAGGCCAAGCCAATTGCCAGGGCCGCTTGCAGCACCGCATAGGCGAGAATGTGACGCCGGGTTGCCGGACGCCCGTGGGTCACCGTGAGCATGGGCACATCGGCATCATCGTAATCCGGAGCGCATGAAAAGCGCGAGCGCCCAGAAATGCGGTGGGGTCCACATGAAGATCAAAGCAAACATCAAGACCGCCTCGATGGAGACAGAGCCCGTGGCTGAAACCCAGCCAATCAGCGGCGGGAAGGCCCCAGCCGCGCCACCGATCACAATATTTTGTGGCGTCACGCGCTTGAGCCATATGGTGTAAATCACCGCATAAAAGAAGATGGTAAAGGCGAGCCATGCGGCCGCATGCCAATTGGCCGCAAGCCCCAGCATGAGAACGGAGAGACCAGACAAAGCCACCCCCAGCCCCAATGCCGCATCGAGCGAGATACGCCCCGATGGAATGGGGCGGGATTTTGTGCGGCGCATAATCGCGTCAATATCCGCATCCCACCACATATTCAAAGAGCCCGATGCGCCGCCGCCAATGGCGATGAACAAAATCGCACAAAAGGCCTCAACCGGGTGCAGGCTCACAGGCGCGGCCATCAACCCAACGAAGGCTGTGAACACCACCAACGACATGACACGCGGCTTGAGTAAGGCCACATAGTCGCCAAACACCGGATCGTACTCTGCGTTATGATCTGCCACCGTCACCATCTACCTTTTGCTCAACACGCGTTTAGTTTGATGCCACTTGAACCGATTGTGGCACGCCAGCGAGTTCTTCTATCGTGCTGGAAAGCCATGCGTCATATTGCTCTTGGCTCACCACTTTTACAGTGATCGGCATATAGGCATGGGCCTGGCCGCAGAGCTCAGAGCACTGACCGAAGTAAACGCCCTCTTTCTCTGCCGCAAACCACAGCTCAGCCAAACGTCCGGGAACCGCATCTTGTTTCACGCCAAAGGCAGGAATGGTCCAGGAGTGAATCACATCAGCGCCGGTCAGCTGCATCACAACGGTCGCGCCAACGGGCACAACAACGGCTGTATCGGTGGCCAGCAAATATTCATCGGGCGCATAGCCATAATCGGCCAGTTCATCTTTTTGCAGCATCACGCTGTCAAAACCAAAGTCATGATCGACATATTCATAGCCCCAATACCACTGGTACCCGGTGACTTTGATGGTGATGTCTGCTTCTGGGATTTCTTGCTGCTTAAACAAAATTGGCAGTGAGAACGCGCCAATCACAACCAAAATTCCGACAGGAATGACCGTCCAAGCCACTTCGAGAACCGAATGGTGGGTGAAAGTGCCTGGCGTGTCGTTGCGGCTGCGGTGGAACTTGAACGCAGCATAGGCCAGCAAACAGGTCACAAAGACAGAAATCACTGTAATGATGACCAACAAGAAATTGTCGAGCCAGACAAGATCGCGCATCAATTCCGTCGCCGGAAATTGAAAGCCCATGCCTTTGGGCTCCGGCTTGCCGATGGATTCCAATCCTTGGAAATTTTCTTGTGCTTGAGCAACCCCAGCCAAAGTGACCAGTGCCGCGCTTAACAGAGACGTAAGAATTCGCATGTTCTACCCTATGTCTTTCGCGCCTTCGCGCTTTTCCGCCACACGAATGTGTGACGCGAGATTGTATTTTATGCAGCATCAATCATAACATTGCCTCACACGCAATTGGTTGATCCGCGTCAAAGGGACGCCAGTGGCAAAATTCACCCGCGAAAACCACTTTTCGCCAAAATATCGCAAGGAATTTCATGACTGATTCTCTATTTCGCCCGTTTGAGACCCATCTCGATCGGGAGTTGGCCCGTGAGATTCTTAAATCAACCCTGATTGGAGCGGAAGATGGGGAGCTGTTTTTAGAGCGCTCTAGGTCCGAAGTGTTGTCCTTTGACGACGGGCGGCTGCGCACGTCGAGTTTTGATGCCTCTGAAGGCTTCGGTCTGCGCGCAGTCCAGGGCGAGCGGGTCGGCTACGCGCATGCAACCGAAATTTCCGAACAGGCCATGCGCCGCGCAGCAGGCACCGTACGCTTGGCCGTTCAGGCAGGTGGCGGGCCATTATGCGCCGCGCCGCCCGCCACCAATCGCCGTCTCTACAGCGATCACAACCCCCTCAGCGATTCGAGCTTTCCGGCCAAGATCGATATTCTGCGCGAGATTGATGCTTATGCCCGCGGTTTGGACCGCCGCGTGGTCCAAGTCTCAGCCACGATCGCAGCCTCCCATCAAGAGGTGGTCATCTTGCGCGCAGAGGGGCCTGATGTTTCCGACAGCCGCCCAATGGTGCGCATGAATGTCTCAGTTATTGTGGAGCAAGACGGGCAACGCCAAACCGGCTATGTCGGCGGCGGCGGGCGCTATGGGCTGGGTGGCATGCTTGAACCAAGCCATTGGCAACCTTTGGTGCGTGAAGCTCTGCGCATCGCGGTGGTCAACCTCGCCGCTATTCCCGCTCCTGCGGGGGTCATGGATGTGGCCCTGGGTGCAGGATGGCCCGGCATCTTATTGCATGAAGCGGTTGGCCATGGGCTCGAAGGTGATTTCAACCGCAAAGGCACTTCTGCCTTCGCAGGTCTCATGGGCCAAAGGATCGCGGCCTCAGGTGTCACGGTCCTGGATGATGGCACAATACCAGACCGCCGCGGATCGATCAGCATTGACGATGAGGGCACACCAAGCGGCAAGAATACCTTGATCGAAGATGGAATATTGGTCGGCTATATGCAGGACCGACAAAACGCGCGGCTCAGCGGCAATGCCCCAACAGGCAACGGCCGCCGCCAGAGCTTTGCCCATGCGCCCATGCCGCGCATGACCAACACCTATATGTTGGGCGGGGATGTGGATCCCAAGGATATGCTTTGCGATATGAAAGACGGCATTTACGCCGTAGGCTTCGGCGGCGGTCAGGTCGATATCACCAACGGGAAATTCGTCTTTTCCTGCACCGAGGCCTATCAGGTCAAAAACGGCAAGGTTGGCGCCCCAGTCAAAGGCGCCACGCTGATTGGCGATGGGGCCACAGCCCTGCAACAGATTCGCGCCATCGGCAATGACATGCGGCTCGACGACGGCATGGGCAATTGCGGCAAGCAAGGCCAATGGGTGCCCGTGGGCGTGGGGCAGCCATCCTTGCTGATCGGTGGATTGACCGTGGGGGGATCGGCGACTTAAAGCGCATCGCACCCGCGCTTTGCCCGCTTTCACCGAACATTAACCATGCCCTGCCTAGCTTTTGACCGTGACAAAAGCGAGATCAGACATGACCCAACCTCCCAGTGGCGCCCAAACTCCACCCCAGCTCCGCATAAGCGACGACGATCGCATCGCGCGGCTGCAATTGTTGCGCTCCCCACGCGTCGGGCCGGCCACCTACAGTCGGCTGATGGCCGCCCATGGCACGGCTGCCGAAGCCCTGAAAGCCCTGCCCNACTTGGCCCGCAGCAAGGGCGTCAAATCTTATCAGCTGTGTAGCGAGCATATGGCGCAGCGCGAATATTCCACCGGCAAGAAAATTGGCGCGGATCTCATTTTTGAGCATGAAGCCGGCTACCCGCGCCTCTTGGCTGAAATCTCCGATGCCCCGCCCTTTCTTTGGGTTTTGGGACAACACGAGCAGCTCACGCGTCCCTGCGTGGCCGTTGTGGGCGCGCGCAATGCCTCCTCCTTGGGCACGCGCATGGCCCATCGTCTGGCCGCAGGTCTTGCAGAAGCCGGCTTGATCGTCGTGTCTGGTCTGGCCCGTGGCATTGATGCTGCCGCGCCGCCAGCCTGCCCCATGGGACCATTGGCGTGCATGCGGGCGGCTTAGATGTGATCTACCCGGCCGAAAATTCCGAGCTTGCCAAGTCCATTTTGCAAAAAGGGGCGCGCATTTCTGAACAGCCCATTGGATTTCACCCCACCGCTCGTTTCTTTCCCAAACGCAATCGCCTTATCTCCGGCCTCTGCCAGGCGGTTGTGATTGTGGAGGCGGCTGCGAAATCCGGCACATTTATCACCGCAAGGCAAGCGCTCGAGCAAGGGCGCGAGGTTCTGGCTGTGCCTGGCCATCCCATGGATGCGCGCGCCGCCGGGTGCAATGTACTGATCCGCGATGGCGCCTGTTTGGTGCGCAGTGTCGATGACATATTGCAAGCCATCTATCCGGCGACACAACAACCGCCACCGCTATCGCCAATGGCCGCACAAAAGCGCCCCGAAACAATCCAGGCGACCTTGCCCCTTCCACATGGCAAAACACAGCCCTATCAAACCCGACGCAAGGATCTGGTTCAAACTTTGCACAAACAAATTTTAGACCGTCTCAGCGCCGCGCCGCTGGCCGAAGATCAGCTGATCCGCGATCTCAAAAAACCCGCCGCCCATGTCGCCCCGGCCATCACCGAACTGGAGCTCTCTGGTCGTCTGGAGCGGCACCCCGGCGGGCTTTTGGCGCGCATCCACAACCACTAAATTCGTTTTTTTGTGCAACCTCCATTGACAAATTGCTCTTGCACCCCCTTTTTGACGCAAGAAATTTTCTTAACTCGCAGGGTACACCCATGGCTGTTGTTGTTGTAGAATCTCCTGCTAAGGCAAAGACAATAAACAAATATCTTGGACCAGGCTTCACTGTTCTTGCCTCTTACGGTCACGTGCGTGATTTGCCGCCCAAAGATGGCTCGGTGGATCCCGAGAATGAATTTGAGATGCTTTGGGAGGTTGGCGCGGCCAGCAAAAAACACGTCAAGGCCATTGCCGATGCCCTCAAAGACGACAATGAGCTGATCCTCGCGACCGACCCTGACCGCGAGGGCGAAGCGATCAGCTGGCATTTGCAAGAGACGCTCACCAAGCGCCGCGCGATCAAAAAAGACACGCCGGTATCCCGTGTGGTCTTCAACGCCATCACCAAGACCGCCGTCACCGAAGCCATGAAGAATCCGCGTCAAGTGGATATGGAATTGGTTGAGGCCTATTTGGCCCGCCGCGCCCTGGATTACCTTGTGGGCTTCAAGCTCTCCCCCGTGCTCTGGCGTCGCTTGCCGGGGGCGAAATCGGCTGGGCGGGTGCAATCGGTCTGCCTGCGGCTGATCGTTGACCGTGAAATGGAAATTGAGGCATTCAATCCGCGTGAATATTGGACCGTCGGTGCCAGTCTGAGCACCCCGCGCGGCCAGCAATTTGACGCGCGGCTGACCAGTCTGGGCGGCAAGCGCCTCGATAAGTTTGATCTGGCGAATGAAACCGAGGCGGAATTGGCGGTTCAGGCGGTGCGCAGCCGGGATTTGACCGCCACGTCGGTGGAAGCCAAACCCGCAAATCGCAACCCCTCGGCCCCCTTCATGACCTCAACCCTGCAGCAAGAGGCAAGCCGCAAATTCGGCATGGGCGCCCGGCAAACCATGTCGGCCGCACAGCGCCTTTATGAGGCTGGCTTGATCACCTACATGCGGACCGATGGGATCGATATGGCGCCAGAAGCGGTGCAAGCCGCCCGCGCCGTGATCGGTGAACGCTATGGGGTGCAATATGTGCCGGAGCAACCGCGTCTGTATAAAAATAAGGCAAAAAACGCCCAAGAGGCGCATGAATGTATTCGCCCCACCGAAATGGGCCAAGCCCCTGACAGCCTATCGATTTCCGACGCTGACCAAAAGAAACTCTATGATCTGATCTGGAAACGTACGGTCGCAAGCCAAATGGCAGCAGCCCGTTTGGAGCGCACCACGGTTGAAATTGAATCAAGCGATGGGCAGGTCGGTCTGCGCGCCACCGGGCAAGTGATGCTCTTTGATGGCTTCATGCGGGTCTATGAGGAAGGGCGTGACGACACGGTTGTTGACGAAGATGACAAGCGTTTGCCACAAATCAGCGCCGCCGATCCCCTGGCCAAAAAATCTGTCACCCCTGAACAGCATCATACCCAGCCACCACCGCGCTACACCGAGGCCAGCTTGGTCAAGCGTATGGAAGAGCTGGGCATTGGTCGCCCCTCCACCTATGCCTCGGTCGTCACCACAATCCAAGATCGCGACTATGTGCGCAAAGAGAAGAACCGTCTGATTCCTGAGGATAAGGGGCGTTTGGTGACTGTTTTCCTGAGCAGTTTCTTCCGCCAATACGTCGGCTATGAGTTCACGGCCAATTTGGAAAATGAATTGGATGACGTTTCGGCCGGTGATCGCGAATACCGCACGGTTTTGAGCCGTTTCTGGAAGGACTTCAAGGTCGCGATTGACGAGGCGATGGATCAATCCATCACAGAAGTCCTTGAAAAGATTAACGATGTCCTTGAGCCGCATCTCTTTCCCATGGAAGAGCCCGGGGTTGATCCACGCGTCTGCAAAAGCTGTGGCAATGGGCGTTTGTCCATGCGCACAGCCCGATCTGGTGGCGCATTTATCGGCTGTTCCAACTACCCAGAATGCCGCTTTACCCGCCCATTCGGACCGCCCGGCACCGAAAGCAGCGCCATCGGTCCCGATGGCAAGCTGCTCGGGCATGATGGCGCGGATCCAATCAGCCTGCGCGATGGGCGCTACGGCCCCTATGTGCAGCGCGGCACCGTCACGGAGGAAAACCCCAAGCCACCGCGGATGTCCATTCCGAAAAGCTGGTCCTTGGATGAGTTGACCTTTGAAAAGGCCGTGCAGCTTTTATCCCTACCCCGCGAAATTGGCCCGCATCCGGAAGATGCGGTGATGATCGAATCTTCAATCGGGCGCTTCGGCCCCTATGTGAAACACGGCACGCTCTACGCCAATATCGGCGATATCGACGAAGTGTGGAGCATCGGCATGAACCGGGCTATGGAAGAATTGGCCAAAAAGGCTGCGCGGAGTGGACGGGGCGCGGCCGCCAAGCCGCTGCATGAGTTGGGCGAACACCCCAGCGAGGGCGGCCCGGTCAATGTCATGGATGGGCGCTATGGTCCTTATGTGAAATGGGGCAAAGTGAATGCCACCATCCCAAAAGAGATTGAGCCGGCCCAGGTCACCATGGAACTCGCNGTGGATCTGATTGCGCAAAAAGCGCCTGCCAAAAAGAAGAAAGCGGCGGCCAAGAAAAAACCNNCCNCCAAAAAAACCACCGCCAAAAAGCCAACCACCAAAAAATCCGCTGCGGCTAAAAAAGCGCCNGCAAAAAAGGATTAACGCCTNGCTTTAACGCTGCGGCGGTGCCCCAAAGGCGCGCAGAACCTCCTGCGCGGCACGTTGGACCGGGTCAAGCGTATCCGATAGGATTTGCACCCGATCAAACCGCGCCGGATCAGCCTCAACCGCGGCGCGTAGGGCCGAGCCAAAGGCCATCCGCAATTCGGTTCCGATATTGAATTTGCAAATCGACGTCTTTGCCGCCAGATGTCGGCGCTGCTCTACCGGAACACCAGAGCCGCCATGAATGACCAAAGGCACCGACGTTAGCGCCTCAATCTGAGCAATGCGCTCCAAATCCAGACCGCCTTCCTTATCTTGTTGTAAATGCACATTGCCAACGCTGATCGCAATGGCATCGGCCCCGCTCTCGCGGGCAAATTTTGCGGCCTCTTCAGGATCGGTTCCATTAGAGCTTTCCCCGCCAGAATATCCAACAAACCCAATTTCGCCTTCACAAGAGATGCCTGCCGCATGGGCCATCTCGGCAATTGCGGCGGTTTCATCAATATTTTGCTGCAAAGGTTTGCGCGAGCCATCGAACATCACCGATGTAAAACCGCTGTCTAAGGCAAGTTTGCAGTCTTCAAAGGTATAGCCATGATCCAGATGGGCCACCACAGGCACCGACGCCGCCTCCGCCAAATGCCGAAACATTTTGCCCAGAACCGGCAGCGGCGTATGCGCCCGGCACGATGGCCCGGCCTGCAGGATAACCGGGCAGTTTTCCGCCTCAGCCGCCGCCACATAGGCGCGCATATCTTCCCAACCTAGGGTCACCAATCCCCCCACCGCATAGCCCTGCTTTAGGGCCGGTTGCAGCACCTCAGCGAGCGTTGCGAGGGTCATTTGAATTTCGCGATCATGTCTTTGATGCCCGGAATAGTTTCGATTTGATAGGCATGGGTTGGCTGAAAATATTGCACGAGCGAACGCTGGCTCAACCCGCCGAGGATGGTGAAATAATACATCTCATACCCCGGCAGAACGCAGCAGGGGTGATAGCCATTGTCGAGACAGATGGTTGAGCCATCCACGATATGATAGGCATCCCCCGGCTTATTGTCCTCGCGCTGTAGCATCTGCACGCCCGAGCCCCAATTGGGTTTGAAGCGGAAATTATAGGTTTCATCATGACGTGTCTCTGTGGGCAGACGGTCCGTGTCATGCTTATGGCTTGGAAAGCCCGACCATCCGCCAGCGCCGACCGTGAACAGCTCACTGACCAGCAGGCGACCCACTTTTCCATGCTGCTTTTGGCCAAGTATATGTTTGATTTTGCGATGGGTTTTTGTGTCATCCGAGCCATATTGCACCAGGTCAATCTCATCGGCGCGCACCGCAAAAGGATCCAGGACCTCATCATATTTCGCGCCAGCAATGAACACCTCTGCGGTCTCCGACAGACACACCATCTCCACTTTTGCCCCTGACGGCACATAAACGCCCTCAGGCTCGCCGCCCCACACATCTTCAACACGCCCGCCCAATCCGGCGGTTTTGAACCCTTCGACATCGACATCAATGGTGCCCGTGGCCGGAACAATGCAGGTCTCATAGCCCGGCACCTGATAGGCAAAGGCCTGACCCTTGGTCAGTTTCACGATGTTGAAATAATTCAGCGGAACCGTGGTATCATCCACATCCACAATGGGGGAATTTTTATTGTCATAAGCGGCTATATGCATGGTTTAATCTTTCACCTCTGTGGGACCGGCGTGCGCGGCCAAAAATGTTTCTAAATCGGCCGGAAAGGGCATGGCCGGCGCGCAGCCAGGCTTGCCCACAACGATAGCCGCACAGGCAGAGCCGCGCAGAACCGCATCTTTAAGCGGCAAGCCCTGCGCCAGAGAGGCCAGAAAACCCGCCATAAAACTATCCCCTGCCCCTGTGGGTTTCAACGCAGTGACCGGGTAAATACCGGTGCGCAATTCTTGATCCCCCGCAAAGGTAATCGCGCCTTTCTCACCCATTTTGTAGATCACAATCTTCGCAGTGCTCTGCGCCAGAGCGCGCGCCTTGGCCAGACCTTTGTCCAGTCCACCGGCCATGAAGCCAAATTCTTCGTCATTGCCCACAATCACATCCGACAGCGCACCGGCACGAGACAAGACCTCTTCGGCCACCTGCGGCGATGGCCAGCTGTAGGGGCGATAATCCACATCAAAGATGATCGGCAGCCCGGCCGCGCGGGCCAGATCGAAGGCGTGGAAGGCCGCAGAACGGCTTGGCTCGGCCGCAAACACCGTTCCCGCTGTCACAAGAGCGCCGAAATCACCATAATTGACGGCCTCGGCGTCGGCTGCAGTAAACTGAAAATCAGCCGCGCCATTGCGATAGATCACGCTTTGATGCTCTTTGACGCGCGTTTCATAGACGGCCAGGGAGTTGCGAAATTCACCGCCAACCGCTTTGACATGGCTGCAATCCACGCCATAATTTTTTAGCTGATTGACACAGTAGCGCCCAACGCTGTCATCGCTGACAGAGGTCACCAAAGCCGACTTGCCGCCAAGTTTTACAAGCCCCGCCGCAATATTGGCCGAGGACCCTCCTAAACCGGCGGTGAAGACCTCCGCCTCCTCCGTCTTCGTTCCGGGCGGATCTGGAAAGAAATCCATCCCCGCGCGACCAATGACAACAAAATTATTCTGAGCGATACCCGCCAAGAGGTTTTGCATAGCTACACCCCGCGCCGCTGTTTCTTGCGGCCGCTTTCCCAATCTTCATGGGCGTCGCGGACGGAAGAATGGGCGCTGACCTGGGGCGTGCCGACTTCCCACCAGCTGTGCCCTTCGGTCGTCCAGCCTTCATAGGCATCCACATCCATGACGATCACGCTGGTTTTATCTGCCGCCTTGGCCCGCTTAAACGCCTCTGCCAATTCAGCAGGGTTGGCCACCCGCTCCACAATCGCGCCCATGGCCGCCGCATGGGCGGTGAAATCAACGGCAAAGGGGGCGTCGATCGTTGGGCAATCGGCGATGAGATTGTTAAAGCTCTCATTTCCGGTGTTATTTTGCAGCTTGTTGATCACCGCAAACCCGCCATTGTCGAGCACCAAAATAATCAATTTCTTGCCCGTCAGCACGGATGAGTAAATGTCTGAATTCATCAACATATAGCTGCCATCACCGGTAAAGACGATGGTGTCTTGCGCAGGTTCAAGCTCACTTTGCGCGATGCGTGCCCCCCAGCCACCTGCGATTTCATAGCCCATACAGCTGAAGCCAAATTCCACATCCACAGTGCCAATATCCAAGGTCCGCCAGTTCGCCGTCACCTCCGCGGGCAAACCGCCTGCCGCGGCAACAACCCGGTCACGCGGATCGCAGAGCGCGTTGACCACACCAATCGCCTGGGCGTAGGAATTGGGCCGATTGCCCGGCTTCACATTCTGCGCCACATAGGCGTCCCATTTGCGGCGCTCGGCTTGCGCTTCGTCCAACCAAGCGGCAGGGGCGCGATAGCCCCCCATTTGCTCGGTGAGCGCCCGAAGTCCCAGCTTGGCGTCACCCACCAGCGGCAGGGCGCGATGCTTGCCCGCATCATGGCGCGCGGTGTTGAGCGAGATAAATTGCGCATCTTGCGCAAAGGCCGTCCATGATCCTGTGGTGAAGTCTTGCAAGCGACTGCCGACCGATAGGATGACATCCGCCCGTTCTGCCAGCCAATTGCCGCTGTCAGATCCCGTCACCCCAACCGGCCCAATGTTCAGGGGATGATCGGCCAAGAGATTGGCGCGGCCCGCAATGGTCTCAATCACAGGAATGCCGCAAGCTTCTGCAAATTGGGTCAGCTCGGCCACGGCCTTGGCATATTGCACCCCACCACCGGCGATGATCGCCGGGCGTTTGGCAGCTTTCAAGGCAGCTATCGCATCCTCAAGCTCGCGCGCATCCGGCATTTGCTGACGAATGCGGTGCACTTTGGGTTCAAAGAAAGACAGAGGGTAATCATAGGTCCAACCCTGCACATCCTGTGGCAGAGCGATAAACGCCGGGCCGCAATCGGCCGGATCAAGCAAAGTCGCCAAAGCCGCCGGCAGGGTTTGGATCACCTGCGCCGGATGGGTGATCCGGTCCCAATAGCGACAAACCGCTTGAAAACTATCATTGAGCCCAAGCGCCGGATTGCCAAAATGCTCCAGCTGTTGCAGCACTGGATCGGGCAGTCGGGTCAAAAACGTATCTCCGCAAAGCATCAGCATCGGCAGGCGGTTGGCATGGCACAAGGCCGCTGCGGTCAATAGATTGGCCGTGCCGGGCCCTGCTGAGGCCGTACAAAACATGAATTTTTGGCGTAGGTGATATTTGGCGTAGGCCGCCGCCGCGAACCCCATACCCTTGCTCATTTTGTCCGCGATACAGCGGCAGAACATCGCGGTGGTCGTATAGGGCCTCTCCCAAACAAGGCACATTGCCATGGCCAAAAATGCCAAAACCCCCGCCACATACGCGGGTTTTCTCTCCGTCAATGTCAATATACTGCGCCGCCAAATAGCGAATGATGGCCTGTGCGGTGGTCAGGCGAATGGTTTTATCTGCTGTGTCCACAGAAAATACTCCGATTTAAATGCAAAGACCCTGCCCCATCTTGGCAAGCCGTTCGGGGGTTAGGATACTATTTTTGCAACCGGTTGCAAGAGTGGAAGTCGCCCCTATTGCCCCGCGCGATACCAGGCCGTCAAAAGCGCGCGATCCTCTTGTGGAATATCAGTGATATTGGCCGGCGGCATGGCGTGGCTCACCCCCGCTTGCAAATAGATCGCGCGTGCATTGCGCGCCACATCCGCGCGGGTTTCGAGCAAGACACCTTTCGGTGCCCAGCGCAGCCCATCCCAAGCCGGCGCACGCGCATGGCACATGGCGCAGCGGCCCTGCACAATTTCATGCGCCTGCTCAAAACCCTCCGCCTGAGCAAAACGCATCTCGTAACGGGTCAAAGGCACGGCTTCGGCCTGCTCCACATCTCCGTCAAAACCGGGTGCCGAGGACAGCCAGGCAATGGCAATAAACAAGATCACAGTGACCGCCCACGTCCAATTCGGCCGGCCCTTACGCGCATGCATGGAATTGAAATAATGACGAATCGTCACGCCTATCAGAAAAATCAAACAGGCTATGATCCAAGCATTGGGCGTGCCAAAGGACAAAGGATAATGGTTCGACAGCATCAAAAAGATCACGGGCAAGGTGAGATAATTATTATGGGTCGAGCGCAATTTGGCAATTTTGCCATATTTGGCCGCCGGCACCCGCCCCGCTTTCAAATCCGCCACCACGATTCTCTGATTGGGCATTATGATCATCGCCACATTGGCTGTCATGATCGTGGCCGTAAAAGCTCCCAGATGCAAAAGCGCCGCGCGGCCGGTGAAAATTTGATTATAGCCCCAAGACATCGCCACCAAGACCGCAAAGAGCAAGAGCATCAGGAGCGTTGGGCGCTCTCCCAAAGGCGATTTGCACAGGACGTCATAGATCACCCAGCCAATCGCCAGAGATCCCGCTGAAATGGCAATCGCTTGCCATGTGGTAAGATCCATCTTCGCCGGATCAATCAAATAGAGCTCCGAGCCGGCCCAATAGACCACCATCAACATGGCAACGCCGGACAGCCAGGTGGTGTAGCTCTCCCATTTGAACCAGGTCAGATGCTCTGGCATGGCCTCCGGAGCAATGAGGTATTTCTGGATGTGATAAAATCCCCCCCCATGCACCTGCCACTCCTCACCATCGGCGGGCCCGTCAATGTTGCGGTTCAACCCCAAATCCAGCGCGATGAAATAAAACGATGAGCCAATCCAAGCCATGGCGGTGATGACATGGAGCCAACGCACGGCAAAGCTGATCCAGTCCCAAAATATTGCAGCATCATACATGATCTGACCCCTTAGCTACCTCTGTAGGTGGAAAACCCATGGGCCGACAACAGCAAGGGCACATGGTAATGATCATCTTGCGACATGCCAAACCGAATGGGCACCACATCTAAGAACAATGGCGCCTGTGCCGCCTGTCCTGTGCTGCGCAGATAGTCGCCCGCGTGAAACACCAGCTCATACTGCCCGAGGGCAAAATCCTCTTTCGACAGGATTGGGCTGTCGGTGCGCCCGTCGGCATTGGTCACCGCTTCACCCAGTTTGATCGCCTGGCCGTTGTCGTAGCGAAACAGCTCAATGTGGATCCCAGCAGCCGGGCAACCTTTGGCCGTGTCTAAAACATGTGTGGTCAAAAACCCATTCATGATCTATTCCTTTTTTGCTTCCCTAATCTCTGCGCAAAAAATAAGCAAAGGGAAAGCCCAAGATGGAGAAAATTATGAAACGTTACCCACGCGATATGTCCGGATATGGCCCAACCCCTCCCGCAGCGCAGTGGCCCAGGAGGCGCCAAAATTGCGGTTCAACTGGTGCTGAACTATGAAGAAGGCGGCGAAAACAATATATTGCATGGGGATGCCGCCTCTGAAGCCTTTCTGTCCGAGATCGTCGGCGCCGCCGCCTGGCCCGGCCAGCGCCATTGGAACATGGAAAGCATCTATGAATACGGCGCGCGCGCAGGATTTTGGCGGCTGCATCGCATGCTCAAAGACCTGCCCATCACCGTTTATGGCGTGGCCACCGCCTTGGCCCGCGCGCCAGAGCAACTGGCTGCGATGAAATCTGCCGGATGGGAGATTGCCAGCCATGGGCTCAAATGGATCGAATATAAAGATGCAAGCCCCGAAGATGAGGCCGCAGATATGGCGGAGGCCATCCGTCTGCACACAGAGGTCGTGGGCACACCGCCGCGCGGCTGGTACACGGGGCGCTGCTCGGAAAACACAGTCCGCTTGGCCGCAGAAACCGGGCAATTTGCCTATGTCGCCGACAGCTATGCTGATGATCTGCCCTATTGGATGGAATTTGAGGCGCGCGATCAGTTGATTGTGCCCTATACGCTCGACGCCAATGACATGCGCTTTGCAACCCCGCAGGGCTTTAACGCGGGCGATCAATTTTTCAGCTACCTCAAGGATAGTTTCGACACGCTCTACGCGGAAGGCGGGCGCATGATGTCCATCGGCCTGCACTGCCGCCTTATCGGCCGGCCAGGCCGCGCCGCCGCGCTGCAGCGTTTCATTGAATATGCACAGGGCCATGAGGGCGTCTGGTTCGCCACCCGCGAGGCAATCGCTGATCATTGGACCCAAACCCACCCCCATCAGCGCCAGAACCGCCCCAGTGGCCTGTCCAGAGAGGCGTTCACAGCCGCCTATGGCGGAATATTTGAGCATTCCGCCTGGGTCGCAGAGCGCGCGCACCGGCTGGAACTTGGCCCCATGCACGACACTGCGACCGGATTACACAACGCCCTATGCCGTGCCTTCCGCTCGGCCAGCCCAGAGCTGCGCTTGGGCGTGCTCACCGCGCATCCAGATTTGGCTGGAAAACTGGCGGCCGCAAAGCGCCTAACGGCGGAAAGCACCGCAGAGCAGGCCAGCGCCGGGCTTGACGCGCTGACCGACGACGAACGCACGCGCTTNACAGCGCTCAACGACGCCTATGTNCAAAAANACGGATTTCCCTTTATCATNGCAGTNCGAGATCACAGCAAAGCCAGCATCCTTGCCGCCTTTGAAAGACGCATCACCCATGATCGTGAGACCGAATTTGCCGAAGCCTGCCGCCAAGTGGAACGCATAGCAGAATTCCGCCTTCGCGATCTCCTGCCGCGTTGAAGCCTCAGGAAGAGCCCGGCCATAACCCAGCCGCCAAGTCAAAAGCAGTTTGCCCGGTGGCAACACCGGGCTGAAATGGCTTTATTCAGAGGTCTTTCAAATTTTGACCTGCCTTGCGCAGGTCAGAGGGCTACAGGCCCAGCGGCATATGCCGGTTCACGTCTTTATAAAGCAAATAGCGAAACGGTCCCGGACCGCCCGCATAGCAGGCTTGCGGGCAAAAGGCGCGTAGCCACATGAAATCGCCCGCCTCCACTTCGACCCAATCTTGGTTGAGCTTATAAACAGCCTTGCCCTCGAGCACATAAAGCCCATGCTCCATAACATGGGTCTCTTCAAAGGGGATCACACCGCCCGGTTGAAAGGTCACGATATTGACATGCATGTCATGGCGCAGATCGTCGGGTTCCACAAAGCGCGTGGTGCCCCATGCCCCATCGGTATCTGGCATCAAATGCAGCTCATGATCGGCCTCATGGGTGACAAAGGCCTCAGGTCTCGCGATCCCCTCAACCGGCACATAGAGTTTACGGATCCAATGAAACCGCAGGCACTCCTCCGGTGCCTCCAGCCGCCATTGCAATCCGCTGGGAATATAGGCGTAGCTGCCCGCCCGCAAAGCATGCGCCTGCCCGTCCAGATGCAGCACGCCCGCACCTTGGGTGACAAAAAGCACCGATTGCGCCCGGGCGTCTGCATCCGGTTGACGGCTGCCACCACCGGGGAGACTTCCATGATATATTGCGAAAACGTCTCAGCAAAACCGCTCAAGGGCCGTGCGAGAACCCAGGCGCGTGTTTTGTCCCAATGGGGCAGAAAGCTGGTGACGATATCGCGCATCGTGCCCTTGGGGATGACCGCATAGGCCTCGGTAAAGACCGCGCGTTGAGTCATAACCTCCTTCTGGCCCGGCAGGCCGCCAGTCGGGAAATAATATTTTTGCGCGTCGCCCATGGGATATCCTTTCAAGACGCCACAAGCTCTAGCGCGAAATCGCTTCAAGCAAAAGCCCCTCTGTAGTGGCTTTGCATCTGATCACGTGCCTAAAAGAGCCTTTTTCTGGTCAGCCCATGTATGGATCAAATGATCAACGGCAAGACCGATAAACGCCACGCAAAGCCCAAGAACCAGTCCATTGCCTATACCATTTTTGTCCGACAAAGCTTTCAGGATGTATTGACCCAAATCTTCAGTGCCGATCATCGCGCCAATAATGACCATGAAAAGGGCGAAAACCACTGTTTGATTAAGGCCCAACATGATATGTGGAAAGGCAAGCGGCATTTCAATTTTTACCCACCTCTGTAACCGATTGACCCCAGACATTGAAGCTGCATCCTGCAAAGTGACCGGTACGCCACGCAGACCTTCGACCGTGTAGCGGATCGCTGGAATAGTTGCATAGACGATCACCGCAATAAGAACGGAGGTATCAGTCACGCCAAATAGCATAATGACCGGGATCAGATAGATGAAAGAGGGAAAGGTTTGCAGCGTATCGCAGCCGATTAAAATCACGCGACTAGCTAAAGAGTTTTGCGCACAAAGCGAGCCAATAACTACACCCAGAATTACTGAGATCATTACCGCGAATGACGTCATATAGGCGGTAATCAAGGCGCGATCCCACCACTCAGTAA
>JGI26253J51717_1000452_pt1 | contig 17321 bp, 18 predicted proteins | sample SaaInlV_100m_DNA_6_FD_51717 | JGI IMG/M metagenome (IMG submission 51717)
GGTGAGGCGGAGAATTAACATCTAACCCGTGTACATCTTTTGCAAATTCCGCAAAGTCTGCTGGCATGTTTTGCATTATCTTAGCAAAACTCGCTTCAGGATCGTCACCTTCAAAGGTTAAAATCACAAAATCACCAGCAGGTGTTTCTTGCAAAAATGATCTTTCGTGTACGCCTGCATCTTCTCTTGATGCAGCAAAGTTTGGATCATTGGTTACTTGATCCATCATTGCTTGCCATTTTTCTTTTTTACCAGCCAATATGGGCATGCACATAGCAATAATTGCCATTTGAATTTCCTCTCATCTTGAACCTCGATTGCCGTTTGAGCTTGCTGTGCAATTTAGCAGTTGCCAAGACTGACCTTGCGTAAAACTCATTCTACTTAACGCTGCTAGGTGGCCGTTGGTGATCGAAAATAAGTATCGCCAGCGCGAACCCAATCAAACTACAACATCTGGCGCTTAGCTGCCGTTGTGAACCGCTTTAAAACTCACTTCGTTCATGTTAGCCCGAAGATAGGCACTTAATCACCAACTTGTGCGCCTTGGCAACCTGCCTAAAGCACTAAAGCGGAGGCTTTATCATGTATGTCATTACTACAATAATCGTTATCTGCATTATCTTATTAGTTCTGCATGGCTTTTATCTGAGTTACTTGGAGAGCCTTAAGGAAGATGTTCCACCGCCGCATTCTTTGACCAATGAAGGAAAGCTTCGCGCTGCCTACAGAAACGCCTATTTTGCGAATTTAAGCTTATCCGACGACGAGTGAAAAGCGTTGGTCGCTAGATGAAATTCAATTGATTTTTGCGGCATAAGTCGCGATGCTTTCATTAGAGGTGGATTATGAATTGGGCAGAGCAGCACATTCAACAAATTGAAACCCCCAAAACAAAAACAAAAGAATATATTGAGTGGGGTTTAAAGTTACTGTTTACGGCGACAGGTATAACTGTGGCTTTTTTTGCTTTGATGTTTCTGGGTTTTGAAAGCGTAGAAACAAAAGAACAGCAGGAGATCCAAATGTGGTGCAACGAATACATGCCTAAATTATCGATCAGGGCATGTATGGATGAAGCTGGGCTTTAGGCTGAAATAATGAAGCTCAAACGCTTTCACGACACCAAAGCTCCACTTGCGAATGGCCACAAGCGAGACAGCTTGCTCATGATGCCAGATCACAAGTTTGAAAGTAATCACGGGTTTACTCAATGGGCCGTTCCAACGGCAGAAAAAAGCAATCATAATTTCAATGCGCCCGTTCTAGACTTAGGTTCTGCGATTTGGCTTGCTGAGCGAAAAGATGTTTCTAAATTTTTTGAAAACATGTCGGTGCGGTTTCTAGAGTTTCTAAAGCGGAACGATCACTGGAAATCTCTCTATGAACACAACCATCTCAGGGTCAGCCGCGCAATTGATAGCTTACGGCCTTTGCATAGTTGGGAGCTTGCAGACTGGTTTTATGCAAAGGTTAAAGCGTTCGCAGACTCTTCTTACGAGTTAATGTCGGATGCAAGGCCCCAGTGGGGCTGTAAAGCGTCAGTTGAGCATGACCGTATCTCGGGCGCCTTCGTTGGTCTCTCCATGGGAGATGCGCTGTGCTTTAAAATCAAATACAAAATGGGTAAACGTTGATGTTATATGACATTTTGAGGAGAAGTTAGAGTGAAAATGTTGATAAAAATTTTAGCGTTACTTTTGATGATTGGCACACAAGCTTGGTCGAATGAGGTCTCAACTCTTCAGAAACAATTGAGGATATTGGGCTATGATCCGGGTGCAATCGATGGTCTATGGGGAGGCCTAACTCAAAATGCCCTGCAAAAATTTTTACTCCAACAAGGGCAGAGCTTCGATGGTGTACTTGATCGCAATGAATTTCAGTTATTAGAAACAGAACTAAAAAAACAAGGAATAGAAATAAGGGCTTCAGGAAATTGGAATTATAGAGCCACTAGTATTTCCTTCGGTGGGTATGATCGAGCAGACCAACCAGTTTATGATGCGATCAAAACTATCAAAAACATCCCTGACTTTGGATTCAATGTTCTGACGATAGACTTTAGATGTACTGGTAAAATTGATACCTCTGCTCCCAAACACTATCCATTATCTCGTCATACTGGATGTTCAATAGCAAATAAAAAAATCACATCCGAAGAAGGTTTTGTATCCAATCGACGCGACGCTACAGATCTTGCCATTGATGAAGCGAAAGCTGAAAATTTACAAATTAATTTGAAACCAATGTTTTTAGAGTTGGGTCGAAGGTTTGGACAAAAAGACGTATCCGGGTATGGCAAAGTTCCGTTGAATATTTTTTTTGATGGTGATGATAAAACATGGTCTGGTTATTCAAACGTTATTCTACGCTTAGCCACCTATGCTCAGGAGAATAGTGTTGAGTACCTAACAATCGGAACTGAACTGAACAATCTTAACCACGCTATTGAAGCCGACAAGCGATGGGTAAAATTGATATACCAGATTAGACAAAGATATACGGGGAAGTTGATTTATGCACATAATTTTAAAGGGGATTCGGATTTAAGAAAAATCGGAAAAGACAATGTCATGGCTCTGGTTGATATTGTGGGTTTAAACTTTTTTCCGACCCAAATTTTGGCAAATAAAAAAGAGTATAGCGCACAGGACGTAGCACAAGCATTAAACCTTGCAAGACTCAAAAATGGTCGCAACATGATGGCGGAGGCCGGGTCACTGGCTGATCGTTTCAAGAAACCAATTATTCTATCGGAAGCACATTTTCCTACTTGGGTTGGTTCAGCGAATTGGATGTTTAGAGGAAGTTGTGATTACAAAAACAAGGGACGAAGAGGTTGGATCTTCACAAAAGGCCCATACCAGCCGAAAACTCCATCTGACGAATACGGCAGAATATTGGCTAGTGGTTTTCACTCTGCATTTGAAGATAAAGCTTGGGTATCTGGAGCCGATTATCTTTTTTGGACGGTTGCTAATCAGTATAGTCCAAGTACAGACACAAAAGACTACGGTCCCTGTGCGAGCTTCTTATGGAATAGCGATGACGGAATTAAACAAATAATTAAAGATTTTCATACCAAATAGCTTTGTAAGCTGCTTATGTGATATTCCAATCTTTTGAACTAATTTTCTTTGTAGATTTGCGCCTTCAAAGTTAGAGTTTGAGGTAACGATCAAAGTCTAAGGGGTTGACTAATGTATAAATTTATCAGCTGCATAATCGTTTTTGCTATCTTTGCAGCAACAACCGCGCAGGCTACTTTACTAAAAACTACAGATCCTTCCGCTGTTTGTAACGATGGTCGACAGGCTGCATTTATGGTCTCAAAATCTGAGTCAAGAAATTGGTTCATATATTTTGAGGGTGGAGGTGCAGCTACGACACCTGATGCGTACAAAAAACGTCAAAGCAGGTGGAAAAAGCCGATTACAGATGGAAACTACGGCCTTCATTATCCAATTGTGAAGGATTTCAAGAAAAAAGGCTTTAATGTTGTTGTTATTCCTTACTGCACAAGTGATCTACATCAAGGCGCACACACGAATATCGTGGATGGCAGAAAAGTCTATTTCCATGGTCGCAAAATTGTTGAAGATGTCTTCAATCAAATGGATGCCGATTTCAGATCGGCGAATGATCTCGTATTTGCTGGCTACTCAGCAGGCGCAATCGGGTTGGGCTTCAACTCTGACTTAATTAAAAAATACAAAAATCCAAAGGTAATCGTAGATAGTTTTTGGTTAGATTCAGAATCCCGTCGTGTCCGCCAAGGTTGGACGAAGGGTCCATGGGTGGAAATAAATAAGTTTGTCTACGGAAATATGCCTAAGCATTGCAAAGGGCATTGGTCTGCATGCTTTCCACAAAGATCTAAATTCATATCAATGAAAATAAAACATGTTTTCCCAATTTGGAACATTGGTGATCCATACATCAAAGGAGATATGAATAAGGTACGGAAGAGTATTAGAAATGATATTAAGTTTTATGATGCTGGGTTTTCGGTTGATGCTGAAAAGTTTAAAGTAGATGGGTCTCAGACATGGGGTCATGTTATCACCGCTAACAAACATTACACAAAAAAAATTGATGGGGTTTCTGTCAAAATGTTAATTGAAAACTGGCTTAGTGACGCGGGACAAACAGCTTTAGTAAAAACACTAAGACTGAAATACACGGGCCTTGTCTGAATGCCTGAGTGATCCTAGCCACAAATAGGGCGCCGTGAAGACGAGCTTTATGTCAGAACCGATTTCAAACAAGGTTGGGTTGGGCTTAAAAGATGCGTCGAGACTTGGCGTTGATTAGGCCTTTGTTTTTAAAACCGTAATTTCGTTGCAAACTTTTCAACGCATTTTTCACGTGCGCATGATGCGCATAACTCTTCAATTAAACTTATTTTCTTTCACAATATTGCGCACGGACCACCACACCAAGCGTTAGACTCTGAATAAACTTTATATGTCAACGGCGGCGTAAAACTCTGCCAGCTTGGCGGAGCAAACGCATTCTCTCACGATACGCTCGATACAGCGTAATTTGGGTATAGTATATCCAAAGACGGGCTGCAGTCGGGTTTGCGTTCAACCTTGCTCTGTCAGTGCAATTTGCGCTCATCTTGCACCGTCTAGCAGCTTACACTGGCTATAAATCGGATCCGACAAGCATGTGCACAACAAGCCTTCAACGCGTTTTCATAAAGTTCGAACATAATTTTTAATGGTCGGGACGGCAAGATTCGAACTTGCGACCTACGGTACCCAAAACCGTCGCGCTACCAGGCTGCGCTACGCCCCGACTGGCGTGCCTTCTAACGAGTTCTCAGAAGATTGGAAAGAGGAAAGATCGCTTCAAACGTGCAATTTGGCCAGAAACTGTTAGAAACCGTCACAACGTGGATCGGCGTCGGGTCCAATGCTCGGATGCGCGCTGCGATCCCCCTTTGATATGCCATATTTTGCCGCGCTTCCGGCTGCTACTTCCAAAACATATTGAATATCCGATCCCCCATCAATCAACTCTGTCGAGAACGGGGTTGCACTATGCTTGACGCGCTGAACGATGCCGCCTTCATCAATGAACAGCATATCCAAGCCAAGCGCCGTATTTTTCATCCAAAACGAAACCGATTGCGGATTTGGGTAAACAAACAGCATCCCTGATTGGTCTGGCAGATCTGTCACGAACATCAAACCCCGGTTGCGTTGTTCCGGAGTTCTTGCCAGCGCCACNTTAAAGGCCGCGTCGCCCCAACTGCCGCTGATTATAAAATCTGTCTTAGGGCAGTTGGCTTGCGCGAAATTTGCAAAAGGCAGCATTGCAAAGGCGCACAGCCATCTTGCCTTATTCAGAGCTGCCCATTTCCCAAGAACACACATCTGCCGCCATTTTACCCCGCTTACCCTCCATNACGCGCAAAGCGATCGCTTCGCCCGCTTGTAAATTGGACAGGCCTGATTTGCGCAACACTTCGATATGAACAAAAATATCTTCATCATTTCCGAAAATATTTGCAAAGCCGAATCCCTTGCCACCATCAAACCACTTGACCCGTGCGGCTTGCAGCGGCAACGATCTGATATCTTCAATATCGACGTCTTCAAAATCTTCCAGCGTTGATAAGGCATCTAAAACCGGATCCACCGAGAGTATTTCAACCGCNTGGACGCCCCGCTCCGTGTAATGCGCCATAAACTCAATATGGGTGTTTTCTGCGATAGAGCTTTGTCCAAATTTGCGCAGCACATTGGCGTGAATCAAAATATCTTCTTCGGTNTCATCGGATATGATAAAACCAAACCCTTTAACGCGATCAAACCACTTTATGTGGCCCGACTGTTTTTCAATATTCTCGTTGTCGTCGCTCACACGCATACCCACCCGTAAAATCTACCGTGCCGCGATAAAGGAACCGTTTTTTGATAAAAAAGCAAACAATAAAAAAACCAGCGCGCAAGCGAAAGACCCGAAAAACGATCGGGCCAGCGCTTCACGGGTTCAATCTTTGTACCGACCAAGGCGCAGTCACCTCTTTTCGTCTCCAGACTGCGCGATCATGCAATCGAAACGCGCCATCTGACCAAAACTCGATCTCAAGCGGCGTGATTCTAAATCCACCCCAAAACGGTGGCCGCGCTGGGTTTTCACCCTTTTCATCGCGGATCTCATTTACCCGTTGAATCAGCGCCTCTCGAGAGGCGAGCGGGCGCGACTGCTGCGAAGCCCAAGCCCCGATGCGGCTGTCTAAGGCCCGACTGTTATAATAGGCATCCGCGATCGGCCCCTCTTCTTTTTCAACCAGGCCCCGCACTCTAATTTGCCGCGCCAGGCTTTTCCAATGCAACACAAAGGCCGCCTTGCCACTGGCCAACAGCTCGGTGCCTTTGGCGCTTTCATAATTGGTGTAAAAAACAAAACTATTCGCTTGGATGTCTTTCAACAAAACGGTTCTTACATTCGGCATGCCGAAACGGTCTACGCTTGCCAATGCCATTGCGTTTGGATCGTTAATTTCCGCTGCTTCGGCTTCTTTTAGCCAGGATTTTGCCAGCTCAAACGGGTCGGCCTGTGTAAACCCTTCATCCAAATCTAACATTTCAGCTGCTCCTTTTTTCGATCCCTGTTTAATCTTGACGGCCCCTTAGGGGCTCTGGGCTTGATGACCGCTGTGCAATCGCCTAAACCAACGCAACATAGATAGATCGGAGGAGCAAGATGTCACATAATCTTATGCAGGGCAAACGCGGCTTAATCATGGGGCTGGCAAATGACAAATCGATCGCTTGGGGTATTGCAAAAGCCTGCGCTGAAGCCGGCGCGGAAATGTGTTTTTCGTATCAAGGAGACGCGCTAAAAAAGCGGGTAGAGCCTTTGGCAGCGCAAGTTGGCAGCGATTTCGTGGCAGAATGTGATGTTGCGGATGCAAGTTCCGTCGATGCCTTATTTGAGGCGATTAAACAGCGCTGGGGCAAGCTTGATTTTATTGTGCATGCGATCGGGTTTTCCGACAAAAGCGAGCTGCGCGGCCGCTATGTCGACACAAGCCTAGACAATTTCAGAATGACCATGGATATCTCTGTCTATTCCTTCACCGCAGTGGCGCAGCGGGCCGAAAAGCTGATGACGGATGGCGGTTCAATGCTCACGCTCACCTATTACGGCGCTGAGCAAGTGATGCCGCATTATAACGTTATGGGGGTGGCCAAAGCGGCCCTTGAGGCCTCTGTAATGTATTTGGCCGAAGATCTGGGTAAAGATAATATTCGCGTCAACGCCATCTCGGCCGGCCCCATTAAAACGCTTGCAGCCTCGGGTATCGGTGATTTTAGATATATTATGAAATGGAATGAGTTAAACTCACCTCTGCGCAGAAACGTAACCACAGAAGATGTCGGTAAATCAGCGCTATATTTGCTGTCAGATTTAGGGTCAGGGGTTACCGGAGAAACGCTACACGTAGATGCCGGCTACCATGTCGTGGGAATGAAAGCTGTAGATGCTCCGGATATAGATGCCGTAACGGGAAGGAAATAACCATGTCTGAACGTCTCCCCCATGAAAAAGGTTTCCATGTCAGCTGGGACCAGTTGCATCGCGACTCGCGGGCATTGGCCTGGCGGCTTGATGATCCAAAACTAACCGAAAACGGCTGGCGCGCGGTTGTTGCGATTACCCGTGGTGGCATGGCACCTGCAATGATCGTTGCGCGTGAATTGGACATTCGCGTTGTTGATACAATCAGCGTTAAATCTTATAATCACCAAAGCCAAAGCGAACCAAGGGTAATCAAAGCTCCGGATATGGACCATGTCGGGGATGGCACCGGCGTGTTGGTGATCGATGATCTCGTGGATACCGGCAAAACTCTCGAAGTCGTGCGTCAGCATATGCCCAAAGCGCATGTGGCAACCGTTTATGCAAAGCCGCTGGGGCGGTCTCAGGTAGACACGTTTATAACGGAAGTCAGCCAAGACACTTGGATCTTTTTTCCATGGGATATGGCCCTGCAATATGTTGAGCCGTTTCGCGGAACGGATTAGCCGCGAATGGTGGCACCTACCCCACCATCAAAGCCGGTTTTGGCCGGCGCAACCGCGCGCACGGCACCCGCTCCGATTAAAGCCGCAAAAGCTTGGCTGGAAAGCCATGATCCGGAACGCGGCAGACCGGTATTAGACGTCTCGCAAGCCGCGCCAAGCGACCCACCCCCTCAAAATATGCGCGATGCGATTGCAGATTTTGTGCGCCATGATCCTGAGGCGCATCTTTATGGCGCAATTTTGGGGGATGCTGGGTTACGCGCAGATTTTGCCGCGCATTGGTCAAATGCCTATGATGCGCAGGTAAGCGCCAGCCAAGTTGCCATTACCTCGGGGTGCAACCAAGCGTTTTGCGCGGTGATCACGGCGCTTTGCTCGGCTGGGGATAATGTGCTTTTGCCCGTGCCTTGGTATTTCAACCATAAAATGTGGCTCGATGTGATGGGGGTAGAGGCAACGCCTTTGCCGACGGGGGCCAATTTGCTGCCCGATGCATCTCTGGCCCACCAATTGATCACAAAAAAAACCAAAGCCATTTGTCTGGTCAGCCCGAATAATCCCTCTGGNGTGGAATATCCTGACGCTGTGTTGAATGCATTTTATCAGCTCGCAAAAGACCATGACCTCACGCTTATTATCGATGAAACCTATAAAGATTTTCATAGCAATCCAAAGCGTCCGCACAGCCTTTTGGATGCGCCCGATTGGAAGCAGCATTTGGTGCAGCTCTATTCGTTTTCAAAAGCCTATCGCATGACAGGCCACCGCGTTGGCGCCATCATTGCCCATAAAGCCTTACTCGCCGAGGTTGAAAAATACCTCGACACCACCACAATCTGTGCCTCGCGGGTCGGGCAATTTGCGGCGCGCTGGGGGGTTAACCATCTTCAACCCTGGTTGGCCGGCCAGCGGAAAGAAATTTTACAGCGCCAAAGCTTCCTAAAGCGAAATTTTGAAGCGCTTGAAAGGCAAGGCTGGGAGCTGCTGGGCTGCGGCGCGTATTTTGCATATGTCAAGCATCCCTTTGCCAACTCGGGCGTTGATTTGGCACAAAAATTGGTGGCAGAGGCGGGCATCTTATGCCTGCCTGGCGATATGTTTGCACCCCCAGGCACTCCCAATGCCGCGAAGCATTTACGGCTGGCATTCGCAAATATCGATCAAACCAATTTGAAAGAGATGATCATACGGCTTTCAAATCTCACCTTCCAGCTTGCCCCCGACAGCTCAGAGGCGTAGACAGGCGGGAAAATATCAAGTCTACGAGGGATCCATGGCGTCACAATCAAAATCCATTTCCAAATATTTAGTTTGGATTCTGTTGGGTCTGCTCATCATTGGCCTGGGGGGATTTGGCGCGTCGGGGCTTTCTGGCACCATGCGCAGCGTCGGCTCTGTTGGTGATCGCGACATTTCGATCGATGAATATGCGCGGGCCTTGCGCCAAGAGTTGGCGCAAACAGGCCAACAATTCGGTCAAACCCTTACCTTCGAACAGGCCCAATTATTTGGGCTTCCGCAACAAACGCTGAGCCGCTTGGTGCTTCAAAAAGCGATTGAAGTCGAAGCCGACCGGCTTGGCCTTTCGGTTGGCGATGAAGCGGTTCTGGAACAGTTGGTCAAAGTCAGTGCCTTTCGCGGTTCAGATGGTCAATTCAGCCGCGAAGCGTACACGTTTGCACTGGAGAATAATCGCCTCAGCGAAGCCGAATTTGAAGATGGCATTCGCCAGGAAACAACGCGCAACATCGTACAAGCTGCCGTGGTGACAGGCAATGTGATGCCATCAGTATTTACAGAAAAAATGATTGATTTTCTGTTAGAGACCCGCAGTTTCACCCATGTTCAATTGAACGAGGCAGATCTTGCCGTTCCCCTTCAAGAGGCCACTGAGGCGCAGTTGCAAGCCTATTATGACGAAAATATTGAGCGCTTCACCGTTCCGGAAAGCAAACAGCTCACCATTGCCTCTTTGGATCTTGCGCAGCTTAGCGAAAAGATGACCGTAAGCGATGAGGCGATTGCTGCCTTTTATGAAAAACAAAACGCGTATTATAACCAGCCTGAGCGCCGGATCGTTGAACGCCTTGTGTTTTCGGATGCGCAAAGCGCCGATGCTGCCGCGGCAGCGCTGGAGAACGGCACAAGCGATTTTGATGCGCTACTCGAGCAGCGCGGCTTAACCGCCGCAGATGTGAGCCTGGGCGCAATAGACCAAAGTTTTTTAGGCCAGGGCAGCGGCGCTGCTGTCTTCAGCGCAGAGATGAACACGGCCATCGGGCCGTTTTCCGATGATTTGGGCGCTGCAATTTTTCGTGTAACGGATGTTATTCCTGCACAATCTACACCGCTTGAAGAAGTCGCNGATCAATTGCGCCAAGAACTGGCGCTGGAATTGGCCGCGAAAGAAGTAGACGGGGTAAGTGCGCAAGCCGAAGATCTTCTGGCCGCCGGTGCAACTTTGGAAGATATCGCNTTAGAAACCGATCTGGTGCTAAGCGCTCTGAGCTATCACGCTGGTGTGGCTGAGGGCTTGGCCTCAGATCAAGCGTTTCGACAAGCGGCATTTGAAGTAAAGAGCGAAGATTTTCCCGAAATTATCCGCTTGGACAATGGTGGNTTGGCCGCATTAAGGCTGAATGAAACCCAAGCGCCGCGCCCCCAACCTCTACCGGAAATACGCGAAGATGTCATGAAGGCATGGCGCGTCGAAGCGTTGCGCAANGCNCTGCTTGCCCAAGGTGATGATTTGAAATCGCAGCTCGAGGCGAAGACGCTGCGCATTGAGGAAATCGGTGGAATACTGCAACAGGAAACCGGGCTCAACCGTCAAGAGCGCCCAACCACAACAACCGCAAATGTGATTGAACGCGCCTTTGAACTTGCGCCAGACGCGGTGACTGTTTTGGATGATGCGGGGCAGATAACGCTTATACTCGTCACAGAGATTATGCCCGCAGATCGCCAATCCGAGCTTGCCAAAGACATCACGCAAGAGATCACAGCTCAGCTCAGCGATGGCCTGTCACAAGATTTATTTGAAGCCTATGTGGGGCAAATACAGGCACGCGCGGATGTGTCTTTAAACCAANCGGCTCTCAATGCCGTTCATGCCAATTTCCAGTAAAGTCGTTGCTATGATAACGCCCGATCTTGATAATTTTTCGCGGCAATACGCGCTTGAGAAAAGCCAGGTTCTATTCACCCGATTGGCGGCTGACTTAGACACGCCCGTGTCTTTAAAGATGAAGCTCGCAGGTGATCAAAAGAATGCGTTCATGCTGGAATCTGTAACCGGCGGAGAAGTGCGCGGGCGTTATTCCATCATTGGTATGAAGCCGGATCTGATCTGGAAATGCCAAGGCAACGAAAGTTTTATCAATCGGGATGCGCGCTTCGATGATGAGGCGTTTATAGCAGTTCAAGCCCCCCCCCTTGAGGCGCTACGCGCGCTCTTGGCAGAAAGCTTTATCGACCTGCCCGAGGATTTGCCACAAGCCAGCGCCGGCCTTTTTGGATATCTGGGCTATGACATGATTCGGCTGGTCGAAGATTTGCCAGACATGAACCCCGATCCGCTTGCTTTGCCAGATGCGGTTTTTTTGCGCCCCAGCGTTGTTGCGGTTTTGGATGGCGTGAAAGGCGAAGTGATTTTGGTTGCGCCGGTTTGGTATGATCCAGCGATCTCGGCAAAAGCTGCCTATGCCAAATCAGCGGAACGTATTCAGGATGCGATGCGGGATTTAGAACGCCCCTTGCCCGATCCGCGCAGCCTTGGCGCGCCTCAAGAGGCACCCAATCCAAGGTCCAACTTCAGCAAAGAAGCCTATATCGCTGCGGTTGAAAAAGCCAAAGACTATATTCGCGCAGGTGACATCTTCCAAGTGGTGCCAGCCCAACGCTGGACGCAAGATTTTGCGCTGCCACCGTTTGCGCTCTATCGGTCTTTGCGCCGCACGAACCCCTCTCCCTTCATGTTTTATTTTAATTTTGATGGGTTTCAAGTGATCGGCGCCAGCCCAGAAATCCTAGTACGTGTCTTTGGCCGTGAGGTGACCGTGCGCCCGATCGCAGGCACCCGTCCGCGCGGCGCAACCAGCGAAGAAGATAACGCCAATGAAGCCGATCTTCTGGCTGATAAAAAAGAATTGGCCGAACATCTAATGCTGCTGGATTTAGGGCGCAATGATGTGGGCCGGGTGGCCAAACTGGGTACGGTCAAACCAACCGAAGAATTTATTATCGAACGCTACAGCCATGTGATGCATATTGTTTCAAACGTGGTTGGGGAATTACACGAAAATCAAGACGCGCTATCCGCCTTTTTCGCGGGTATGCCGGCGGGCACCGTATCGGGCGCTCCAAAAGTGCGTGCGATGCAAATCATCGATGAGCTTGAAACCGAAAAGCGCGGGGTTTATGGCGGTGGCGTAGGCTATTTCAGCTCTGGCGGGGATATGGATATGTGCATCGCCCTGCGCACGGCCATCGTCAAAGATCAAAAACTCTACATACAAGCGGGCGGCGGCGTGGTCTATGACAGCGATCCCGAAGCCGAATATATGGAAACGGTGCATAAATCCAACGCGATCCGCCGGGCCGCGGCAGATGCGGCGATGTTTGCATCTAAATCATCCTAAAAATTCACAGAAAAGCCAGCCATACTAGGCATTTTGGCCGTATACCGGCGCATGGCTGATCCAAAACCTGCGCTAAAACACGTGCAAAAAAGCTCCGTATCTAGCGCATCACTACCGGAAGGCAGGCGGTGTTTCTTGCGACGAAGGTTTCGCAAAACGCCGAAGCCTCAGCCAAATCTTCAAGACCCACAACGCGCAAGCGATGAAAAATTCGCCCGTTCACTTCCGCCATTTGTACCACATGGTCCAAGCCGTTCAGCTGCTCTNNAAATTTAGCCGATAAGCGCTGCCATTCCTGTTCGGCAATATCGGCACTGCGGAACGCCCCGAGCTGTGCCAGAACAGTGCCCGAGGGAATGCTCGANGAGGTTGAAGAGGTTGAGGCCAATACGGTTGCGGATGCGGTGAGATCGGGTTCAGGCGTAGATGACCGGTTGTTCAAGTTATCCTCTGGTTCAGATTCTAAAACCACCGCCCAATCAGCACTTGCTTTGGCTTTTGATGCACTCTCCAGTGCGGGTAAAGGCTCTTCGGCCTTGGGCACAGCCTTCTTGGCAACAGGGGCCGCTACACTTGATTTATCAATGCTCGGCGCGGTTGCCAGATCGAGCCCTGCCTGGGGTTCACTGGGCACAGGCGCGTCCAACATCATCTGTTTGGGAAAAACGGGCTGCGCCGGATCAAGATCAAAACTCAATCCAAAATCCATGCTCGGAGGACCCGGCTGCGCAAAGCCATCGGTTGAGAGAGTCGGCTTTTCAGCGCTATCCGATAAAACTGGCAAATTGGTTTCGGTTTGCGGCAAGGTGCTTGTGCTTAAGCCTGTGAGCTTGTTTTGTGCGCTTTTAGGCACTGTTGCTGACGCGACATCCTCATCAGGGGCTACATCAGGCGCCGCTGGTTGAGGTGCTTCGGCGGGCGTTTTGGCAAGCTGCTGAGGCGCCTCTACGGGCGCAGGTAAACTGGCAGCCTGATCTTCACGCGAACGGGTGAATTCTGATCCGGCAGGTACCTCGAACGCCTCGGCTTCTGGCATCTGGATGCGCTCATAGCTCTGAAATACCAGCCCGACAACGATCACAATGACGGCGCTTAACGCCCCCCAGACCAGCCCACTGAAAAATCCCCGCTTCACTACTCTTGCCCTCATTGACGCCGCGATAATTTGGCGTGATATACACTTGTTTTTGCTTCGCGCCCCTTGACGGTGACACCGAAGCCTGAGCAAGTATAGATCGATCTAAGGTGTGGGGGCCAGCCCCATTTAATACAAGGTAAAAGAAACGCAATGCTGCTGCTAATCGACAACTATGACAGCTTTACCTACAATCTGGTGCATTACCTTGGGGAACTTGGCGCGGATGTTGTGGTCAAACGCAACGACGCGCTGGATGTTCAAGGCGCCATGGCGCTGCAACCAGAGGCTATTTTATTGTCACCAGGGCCTTGCGATCCTGATCAAGCGGGGATTTGCTTGGCGCTGATCGCCGCAGCAAGCGAAACCCAAACACCTTTGCTGGGCGTCTGCTTAGGGCATCAATCAATCGGTCAAGCCTTTGGCGGCAAGGTTATAAGATGCCACGAAATTGTGCATGGAAAAATGGGGACGATGCATCATGCAGGCGAAGGTCTTTTTAAAGATGTCCCTACCCCGTTTGAGGCAACCCGCTATCATTCATTAATCGTAGAGCGAGCCACCCTGCCCGCTTGCCTCACGGTCACGGCAGAATTAAGCGATGGCACCATTATGGGGCTTCAGCATAACAGCCTGCCAATCCATGGCGTGCAGTTTCATCCAGAATCGATCGCCTCTGAACACGGGCATCATTTGTTGAAAAACTTTCTGAGCATTGCAGGATTGGGCTGATGAGCGATTTTATGAAACCCCTAATCTCGGCGGCCTCTGACCGCGAGTTAACAAAAAATGAAGCCGAGGCCGCCTTCCAGATTTTATTTGAAGGCGCCGCAACGCCAGCCCAAATCGGCGGGTTTCTGATGGCGCTGCGCACGCGCGGAGAAACNGTAACCGAATTTGCGGCCGCCGCCTCGGTTATGCGCGNAAAATGCAACGCGGTGTCGGCACCAGCCGATGCGATGGATATTGTTGGCACTGGCGGCGATGGAAAAGGCACGCTGAACATCTCAACCGCGACTGCCTTTGTTGTTGCCGGTGCGGGCGTTCCCGTGGCCAAACATGGCAATAAAAATCTTTCTTCNAAATCCGGTGCCGCAGATGCGCTGGGTGAGATGGGCGTGAATGTGATGATCAGCGCCGATAAGGCACAGGCCGCTTTGCGTGATATTGGCATCTGCTTTATGATGGCACCAATGCACCACCCTGCGATGAAACATGTAGGGCCCGTGCGCGCGGANCTGGGCGCGCGCACAATATTTAATATTTTAGGCCCTTTAACTAACCCGGCGGGCGTAACGCGCCAACTCACCGGCGCCTATAGCGCCGATTTAATTCGGCCCATGGCGGAAACATTAGGGGCATTGGGTGCGCATAACGCTTGGTTGGTTCATGGCGGTGACGGCACCGACGAGCTGGCAATCAGCGCCTCCAGCCAAGTTGCCGCGCTTAACCCGGATGGCTCGGTTACGGAATTTGAAGTGCACCCGGAAGAGTTTGGTCTCCCGACGCACCCGTTTTCGGCTATTCTTGGCGGCGCCCCTGCAGAAAATGCGGTGGCGTTCCGCGCCCTGCTTGAGGGTGAAGCCTCCGCTTATAAAGACGCGGTTCTCCTCAATAGCGCGGCTGCATTGATTGTGGCCGGGCGCAGCACTGACAAACAAGAGGCGGTGGCAATGGCGCGCGAAAGTATTGACAGCCATGCCGCAAAAACAAAACTGGCGCAGCTGGCCTCCTTCACATCGGATACCCTATGAGCACCACTATTTTAGACAGAATCAAAGCCTATAAGCTTGAAGAAATCAAAGCCGACAAATCCAAACGCGCGCAGTCAGATGTGGAAGCAGATGCCAAAACCGCAGCGCCCGTTCGCCCGTTTGCACAGCGCATNATTGAAGACAGCAAAACGGGCTATGGGCTGATTGCAGAAATCAAAAAGGCTTCGCCGTCCAAAGGATTGATACGGGCTGATTTTAACCCCGCAGATTTGGCCCAAGCCTATGAGGCTGGCGGAGCATCCTGCCTATCAGTTTTGACGGATAGCCCCAGTTTTCAGGGCGATAAATCCTTCCTCTCCCAAGCCCGGCAGGCCTGCGGNCTGCCGGTTTTACGCAAAGATTTCATGTATGACCCCTATCAAGTTGCCGAAGCGCGCATGTTGGGCGCNGATTGTATTTTATTGATCATGGCCTCGCTCGCGGATAGCCAAGCACAAGAGCTTGAACAGGCTGCATTTGCTTGGGGGATGGATGTTTTAATAGAAGTCCATGACGCAGAAGAATTAGAACGGGCCTTATTGTTAAGCTCACCGCTAATTGGAGTGAATAACCGCAATTTGAAAACCTTTGAAACCTCGCTGCAAACCACCAAANAATTGTCAAAAATGGTTCCCGCTGAGCGCGTTTTGATTTCTGAATCTGGGTTGAACACGCCAGATGACTTGGCCGATATGGCGCGGCACGGGGCGCGTATCTTTTTAATCGGAGAAAGCCTGATGCGGCAAACGGATGTGGCGNCGGCAACGCGCAGCCTGCTATCGGATCCAAGGTAAGCTCGGATGCCCAAACTCACCCATTTTGACAGCCGCGGAAACGCCCATATGGTTGATGTTTCGCAAAAACAAAACACCGATCGCATCGCTGTGGCAAAAGGCTGGATTAGCATGCTGCCTGAAACGCTGGATCTCATCACCCAAGGCCTTGCCAAAAAAGGCGATGTATTGGGCGTGGCGCGTCTTGCAGGGATCATGGCCGCTAANAAAACCGCTGAGATCATTCCCCTTTGCCATCCATTGGCAATCACGAAAATCGCTGTCGATTTGGAGGTCGATCCCGATTTGCCGGGGGTGCGCATTGAGGCAACGGTAAAAACATCAGGGCAAACCGGTGTGGAAATGGAAGCGCTTTGCGCAGTGAATGGCGCGGCGCTGACTGTCTATGATATGTTAAAAGCCGCAGATAAGGCGATGCAGATCGGGGGCGTTCATTTGGCCTTAAAAGATGGCGGTAAATCGGGCCGCTACGAAGCGCCATGATCTCTGTCCAAGCGGCGTTAGATGCTCTTTTCGCGCTGGTCAAGAAACCGAATGTGGAATGGGTAGATCTCACCAAAGCCATGGGCCGCGTTTTGGCGCGCCCGATGACAGCCTTGCGCGATCAACCGCCATTTGATGCCNCGGCCATGGATGGCTACGCGATCGCGCAGCCAGCAGCGAAACGCGGCGATAGTTATCGCGTGATCGGAGAAGCCGCAGCAGGACGTCGATTTGAAGGTGATTTGACATCCGATACAGCGGTGCGCATTTTTACCGGTGCCCCCGTGCCCGCAGGNACCAGCGCCATCATTATTCAAGAAAATGCGATCCGCACCGCNGATAGNATCGAGCTGAGCGCAGATCCNNACGCTCAAAGCCATATCCGACCAGCCGGCAATGATTTTAAGGCCGGCAGTTGCCTGACTGCACCCAAACGGCTTAATGCGGCGGATATTGCCCTTTTGGCC
>JGI26253J51717_1000457_pt1 | contig 17204 bp, 14 predicted proteins | sample SaaInlV_100m_DNA_6_FD_51717 | JGI IMG/M metagenome (IMG submission 51717)
TTTCCTTCTTGACTAACTACCCCGATTTATCTCGGCGGGTCACGGCAGTGGTATCTTACTCGGGCGCGGTCTGGGGCTCAGCACTGGCTGAGGGAGCTAATGAAAAGCAGCTGCGCTGGTTAACACGGGTTCCGGGAGCAGAGTGCGAGAAGAAAGATGCCTTGGCACTAGAGGCGTTGATGCCTACCAACCGTAAGCAATGGTTTGCGGAGCATACGCTACCAGAGCACATCCGTTACTACTCCGTGGTGTCCTTTCCCGATCCCGACAATATTTCTAACGGCTTAAAAGGGTCCCACAGAAAACTGGGGCAACTGCAAGACGCGCGTAACGACAGCCAACTGGTTTTTTACGACCAAGTCATACCCGGGTCCACCCTACTGGGTTTTTTTAACGCCGATCATTGGGCCATGGCCGTGCCGATCGCGCGACAACACCGGGTATCGCAGGCTCTGTTCGCCGATAAGAATGACTTCCCGCGAGAAATTGCCTTAGAGGCTATTCTCCGTTACATAGAGGAGGACTTACTGACGCGCAATAATGACGTCAGTACGATGCCTTAAATCGCCTCGCGCGAAAAGACGGGCTAACCCTCTTGTAGCGCCGCCACAATCGTAGGTGGGTTCAGTGGCATATCTCGCAAGCGCACGCCCGCAGACCGGTAAACCGCCTCGGCTACCGCAGGCATTGGTGGCACGATCGGCACCTCACCCACACCCTTAACACCAAACGGATGAAGCGGATTCGGTACCTCAACAATGACCGTATCGATAAAGGGCAGATCTGAGGCAACCGGGATCCGGTAGTCAAGAAAGCCGGGGTTCTCTAAGGCCCCATTCTCGTCGTAGAGGTATTCTTCGTTCAGCGCCCACCCTATACCTTGCGCGGCACCGCCCTGCATTTGCCCCTCCACATAGGCGGGATGAATCGCCTTGCCTGCGTCTTGAATCACGGTNTAACGCGTTATCGTAGTGCGGCCGGTTTCTTTATCGACTTTAGCGTCACAAATATGGACGCCAAATGACGGCGCCGCGCTACTGGCCGTAAGCGAACTCGAAAACGTCAGCGGCCCGCCCATCGTGCCAGCACGGCGAGCCAGCGCCTCNAACGTGAGAGAGTGTTCACCATAATGCGCAGCCCCTTGAGACCATGTGACGACGCCCGTTTCGACCTCCCATTCGCCTGCCGCGCGACGACACATCTCAGCGACGCATTGTTCAGCCGCTTGAATCACTGCTTGGCCAGTGGCCAGGGTCGTACGACTGCCCCCCGTGACATCGCAGTGGCCCACAGCGTCGGTCGCCGCAATCTGGGGATGNATATGCTCAAAGGGAATGCCCAATACCTCAGCGGCCATTAACGCCATGGACGCACGTGAACCTCCAATATCGGGGCTTCCGGTTAAAATAGACAGGTGCCCATCGGACAGGACATTCAGAGTGGCGCTCGATTGCAGGCCTGCGTTGATCCAGTAGCCCGCCGCCACGCCTCGGCCCTCACCCTCGGCCACCGGTGCTTTGTAGTGCGCATGAGCGCTCGCCACTTCGAGACATTCCCTTAAGCCAATACGGTTATAGGGCGCACCCATCATATTGGNATCGCCCTCTTCTACGGCATTTTTGAGTCGAAAGGCTAACGGATCCATCTCCAATTCCGCCGCAAGTTCGGTCATTGCGAGCTCAACACCCAGTGTCACCTGGGGCACGCTTGGCGCGCGATAGGCATGGATTTTCGGTTTGTTAGTGTAAACAGCTCGACCCGTCGATCGAGCATTGGTCAACTTGTAACAAGCGGTCGCCATAAAAGCGGGGATGCCTGCNGGGTTGCCGTTGTAGGCCCCCGTGTCCATCACACATTCCACNTCGGCAGCGACTAATTGACCGTCACGCATGGCGCCCAACTTCACGCGCGTTTGGGCACCCGGCGCAGGGCCGGTAACCCGAAACACGTCGCCTCGATCCATTACCATTTTGACCGGCCGACCTGCCTTTTGGGCCAGCACTACCGCCACCGGCTCTAAATAAACGGTGGTTTTTCCGCCAAACCCGCCGCCAATTTCGGACGCCGTCACCTTGACCTTACCCACATCAATACCCGTTAACGCAGCCGTATACTGCGCCACCGTAAAGTGGCCTTGTGTGCTNCACCATAAGTCAACGCGTCCCGCTGCATCGACNCGNGCCACGCACGCGTGTGGCTCGATATACCCTTGATGGCACATCGGCACCGAGTAGGTTTGCTCGATGACAACATCGGCGCGCTCGAAGGCGGCATCGGGTTCTCCGACCTCTAAGCTGATATGCGCCGCCAGATTGGTCGGCTCTTCTGGAAAGCCGTCGGGGAATCGATCCTCATGAAGGATAGGGGCCTCCGCGCTTAGGGCTTCATGCATATCCGTGACAGCCGGCAACACCTGATACGAGACCTCGATTAATGCCGCCGCCTGTGCGGCCAGCTCGGGTGATGTCGCTGCGACGGCGGCCACCGCCTGCGCATGAAACAAGACCTTGCCCTGGGACATCACCATAGGGCTTAAGTCTTTGAGTGCTATCGCACCCTCACCGCTACCCAGTACCGAATCGCCAGGCACAGGCAGGTCTTCACCCGTCATCACCGCCAATACGCCTTCCATCGCGAGGGCTTGACTGCAGTCGATCGATTGAATGACNGCATGCGCGTGCGGGCTGCGAACAATATGGCCATAGATNTGGCCCTGCATATTCAGATCCGCACCGTAGCGTGCCCTTCCCGTGACTTTATCAAGCCCATCGGGGCGCACCGGGCGCGAGCCAATAATCGAAAACTCTTGATAGGCATTCATGCGGCAGCCTCCTCTCGCATTTGTTGAGCCGCATCCAGCACGGCCCGAATGATCTTGTCATACCCGGTACACCGACAGAGGTTACCCGCCAGCCAGTAGCGCGCCTGTTCTTCGGTGGGATTTGGGTTGTGCTCTAGGAGTGCTTTGGCCGCTACCACCACGCCTGGTGTGCAGATACCGCATTGCAAGCCGGCATGCTCGAGCAGCTTTTGCTGCACTGGGTGTAAAACACCCCCCTCTGCAATTCCCTCTATCGTCTGAACTGCCTGCCCTTCGACCTCGGCTGCCAACACTAAGCAAGCACAAACCAATCGATCATTAACCAGCACCGAACAGGCTCCACAGTCACCGGTGTTACAGCCAATTTTGGTCCCTATGAGCTCCATCTCATCACGGAGCACCTCCGCCAGTACCTGACCCGGAGAACACAAAAACGCAGTCTGCTCACCGTTAATTGTGGCTTGCACAGCCATTTTATTCAGCGGCTTGTTCATGATGATGCCTCCACAATGCGTGCCTGTGCTTGCGCAACCGCCCGCGCTACCAATACCCCAACAACATGTGTGCGATATTCAGCTGTGCCACGCTTATCCGAAATAGGACATGCCGCCTCTCTTGACGCAGCAACGGCTGCTTCAATCGCAGTCGCCTCCAATTGCGTGCCGACCAACGCCGCACCGGCTGCCTCGACTAATAATGCAGTGGGCGCCACTGCACCGATCGAAACGCGCGCTGCGGTGCAGGTTCCATTGCCATCGAGCGTTAACGAAACGCCCACTCCCGCCACCGCGATATCCATTTCCGTCCGTGGCGTCAGCCGTAAATAGGCGTCAGCGGTTTGTGGTGATGGACGTGGCAAGATTAAGGCAACCAGCAGCTCACCTTCTTTCAGCGCGTTCTTGCTCGGCCCTACAACAAAGTCCTCTACCGACATCTGGTGATCACCTGCCGGGCCGGTAATCAGGCACTGCGCACCGTTGGCGATCAACGCGGGAATGCTGTCTGCTGCAGGTGACGCATTGCAGAGATTACCCCCCGCAGAACAGCGACCCTGNATTTGCGTTGAGCCGATTAAGTCGAGCGCCTCAGCAAGCCCTGGAAAGCAGGAGGGAACATCGCTGTTATGCAGAATCGAAAAAGCGGATGCCGCTGCGCCAATCTGCACTGATTCGCTATCTACGTGAATCGCTGTGAGCTCAGGAATCTGTTTAAGATCGACTACCCTCTCCGGGCTTCGAGTCCCCAAGCGGACTCCCACCAATAAGTCGGTCCCGCCGGCCAATACCGACGCTATTGCACCATCGGACAGCAAGCCCTTTGCCTCTGATAATGAATGGGGTGCCACAAATTCCTGAATTGACATGCGTTTCTCTCATCGGTTTTTCTGCGTTACACATAGNGCGCTGTTAAAACACCGCTAACAGACAGTTACGATAACGCTTTTAAGCCACATTTGGGAACTTTATCCATCACTCGCTAACACCCAGATATATCGAAGCTGGGGATCACTATCGCAGCGTTATTCTCTCGCCCTAATGGCCGCTATCAGCTCCCGTGATAAGGCTCGTCAGCTGATCGCTTGCGGGCCCAAAAAATGACGGCATAAAACAGCGCCATACTCAGAGGCAAGTCTAAAAAGGTCGTCCACGTCAGCCAAAAATCCTCGGTGAAGTGATTCGCCACATAGTANTTGGCCACTGCCATGACAACACCAACAAGGCTCATACCAATCGCAATTCGATCATGGTGGAGTGGCAGAGGCATATAGCGTTCGATGCGGGCACCAAAATAAGCGCCGCGACGCAGCAGCCCGTCGATCATGAAGAGGCTCGCTGTCAGCAACCCCAGTACCGTGCCCTTCATTTGCACCCAATAATCGTCCTGTAATGCCAGCGAAAAAGCCGCCGAAATCAACAGCATGATCGTACCGAAGACAGCGAAACCCCCCAGTAGATCAACTTTGACAAATCGCTGCGCCGCTACCAATAACAGCCCTGCCCCTGCTCCAATGAGGGCGGCGAGTGCTAAATCTTCGGTGACTTTGCCGACAATAAAGAAAAGGGCGCCGAGTGCCATGTCGGCATAAATAGAGTATTTGTTGCGCTGCCATTTACGCTGACTCAGCTGCGTCATTTGCTCAACACTCAGCCCGCCGGGCGCTTCTTCTGACGCAACAGTCTGGACCGATGACCGGTCAACTTGCAAGCTACGTCCGGGGTGGCTTTCATAAACCGTCCGACCACCCTCAGTCACCGCGATCGCCAGACTCCCCCCGTTATCAAACCCAGCCATCAACTGCGCTGAGCGCTTCTGGTTGGACTCGCCAGAGTCACCGTGCACTCCTTCGGACACTGCGCCCAACACTTCATCTGACGGGTTAGGTAAGTCACTGGTTAAACCATGAGGCAAGTTGAAGACAAATGTCGCCGGCCCCTCGGTGTACGCATGAGACTGTTCAGCCAGCAACTCCTCGTCTCGAAACAAGCGCGCTTGTGTCTTACTAAAGGTCAGCGACACCTCCAGCACATAACGTTGGGCGTCATAGGGAAAGGGCCTTAGAAAGGTCCAGAGTCGCATGGACCTACCTCACCGCACCGCCTCACGCTTCTCTTCTTATTTCTGTGCATTTCATCGCTCATCACGCCCAGGCTTGACCAAGGCACTCAGTATAAGTGGTGAGAGTGCTATGACAACGAAACTGCACAACCCACAACGCCGAGTCGCTTACGGTGGCAGCCATCGAGGCACCACTCATAAGCGACGCTCATCACCTTAGAGCGATTGACAAGCAGAACCAATATCGAAGAAAAGCACGCTTCGCTCCATCAACATCATGACGCGTAAAGCACTTTGCGCTGCTACCCCTAGCGGCCTCGCGCAGAACTTGAGTTGGTGGTTCATTCACATTCCACGACAAACTGGCAGTGCGGATTCACGTTGGATCAGGCTGAGGTTCGCTGAATAAGCCCTGAGCAAACGTTCAACTCGAGCGCAATAAACTATGCAATGATACGGGCGTAGCCTCTGCAAGTACCCTCAGGCAAAGTGAGGAGCGGGCGACCACTTCATTCATTGCTGCGGACTCAATTGACAATGCAAAAATGGCGCATCGGCGACGTTACCATTACGAAGATTGTGGAGTTAGAGAGCTGCGGTGGCGCGGCTTGGATACTACCGGACGCGGTCCCCGAGGCCTGTAGGGACATTAGCTGGCTGAAGCCTGATTTCATGGACGAAACGGGTGAACTTAAATTCAGTGTTCATGCCCTCGTCATAGAGACAAAAAGCCAGCTCATTGTGGTGGACACTTGCGTAGGCAATGAGAAAGAGCGCATGCCCTACAAGGATTGGCATCACCTACAAACCACCTTCCTAGCTGACTTCACCAGAGCAGGGTTCGACCCTGCCGCCGTCGATTGCGTGCTTTGCACGCACCTTCATGTCGATCACGTGGGCTGGAACACCATGCTCGTCGATGGAAAATGGGTGCCGACATTCCCCAACGCCCGATACCTCATTGCCAAAGATGAATATGACTATTTTAAGCGCACCGACATTGCCGAATTTAATCAACGCGTATTTAACGATTCGGTAGCGCCCATATTTGACGCAGGACTCATGGACCTTGTCGAAACCGATCACCGCGTTTGCGACGAAGTCACACTGGTACCAACAGTGGGACATACCCCAGGGCATGTCAGCATTCAGATCACGTCGCAATCAGAGCAAGGCCTCATCACCGGTGACTTTGTTCATCACCCCTGCCAAATGGCGCGACTGGATTGGGGAAGCACAGCAGACCTCGACGCCGACGCAGCAGATGACACACGCAGACGCGTTTTTGCGGACTGCGCAGAGACGCCCACCTTAGTCATCGGTACGCATTTTGCCGGTGCAACCGCGGGCCATATTGTCTGCGATGGCGATGCCTATCGCCTGATCCCGTTTAAATCTGACTGAGTCTGCGCTCACAGAGATCACCCTAAACGTCACGCTCAACTCGCGCGACCCACTCATCAGGCCCTAAACACCGTGCCTGAAAAAGGTTTTTCATCATCCCTCGAGGTCGGAACTAGCGTCGACTAGTCTCGTGCATTAATGTGTCACGAGGCGCCACGACCATATCGATCGTACAGTTTCTCAGTGACCGAACAGGAGGCAACCTCCAATGAATAACGACAATAAAATCAGCCTCGATGACGCCTACGCACTCAAGACGCCCGAGGATAACGTTGCGCTATACCGCCACTGGGCCGAGACCTATGACGTCGAATTCGCACAAAACCGTGGGTATCAGTATCCCCAAAAGATTGCGGATATTTATGCCCACTGTGCAGCGCCCGATGACAACCCCATATTAGATGTTGGCTCAGGGACAGGTCTGGTAGCCACAGCCCTGCAGGAGCACCAAGCGATTAATGCTCAACTGACAATTGATGGCGTCGATATTTCGCCGGAAATGTTAGCCATCAGCCAGACAAAAAACGTCTATCGGCATCTTATCGAGGCGGACTTGACGCAATCAATCGACCTACCCGAAAAGCAATACGGGGCGGTCGTAGCGCGGGCACGTTTACCCATGGCCATGTTGGTCCGGAGGCGCTCATCAAACTCCTCCGCCTCTGCCGCGCTGGCGCGCTGTTTGTGATTGGCGTTAATGGAACGGCGTTTGATCAGTATCATTTCGGCTCACACTTTGCGGCTTTACAAGCCGATCAGCACATTACGCCGATTGAATTTATACGCGTACAGTATTACGCCGCCGCGACTGACAGTCATGCGACCGATCAGGGCTATGCTGCTGTGTTTCGAAAAACTTGACGCCCTATTTAGAGTGCATTGCCGCCCTCATTCAGAGGGACTTACCACTTAACCTTTCGATAGGCAGAGAAAGGTGTCGCCTACACCACAGGGCGTGGCGCGTTTTCAAATAGGACTACGTTAGATCACCGTGTTGGGTTTCACCTCCCAAGGACTGCAGCTCTGGGCTCTGATGATAAAAGGTACCAAGGCTCGTCTCATGACATAGCGCGAGCAACGCGCCGGCCAACTGCTCCGCAGAGATGCTGGCGTATCGGGCCCAAGGGCCGCGGGTGATTAGCGCGATGGCCGGCGACAAAACCTGAAGAACTTGCTCCACAAATCGGTGAGATTGACGCTGACCCAGTAACAGCCCAGGCCGCAAAATATCAAGACGATCAAATCCTATAGTGGTTAATTCGATTTCAACAGCACCCTTAATGCGTGAATAAAAAGCGCGGCTTTCTGTGTCGGCACCAACAGCGGTGACTACCAAGAAATGCGTAACACCCGACTGTTTAGCCGCGCGAGCGAACGCCATCACTGCGTCGAAGTCCACCGCTTTAAACGCGGGTTTAGAGCCCGCATCTCTCATTGTAGTGCCAAGCGTGCAAATGGCGATATCCGCCGAAGGCAAGATGGGCAGGTCGGCAAAATCAACCACTAACTCGTTCTCAACCTCACCGGTAATACGACGGCCTACCGTCGTGATGGGGATCTGCCGATCCTTCGCAAGCTCAATCAGCCATCGGCCAACAAGCCCGGTGCCACCGGCTAACAGTAAGTTCATAGTTGTCATATCCTCTGCATCGCGACGTGTTAGGTTGCGATGAGATTAAAGGCATAAACAGGACCACATGACTAGGTCCATCCAAGACCACCACCTGGAGCGGAGGACGATATCAAGCTACCTAAAGCGGCTGTAGACTCCGACTCGAAAACACGAGCCACTCAGCTCCTTCGGAGCCTGCTGTCAATGAATAGGAATGATCGGGGCTGACGCAGTAAAACTCGCCCTCGCCGACTGTTGCCTCACCCACAATCTCAATGCTGCCAGAGCGCACATACCAGACAGCATCGAAGGGAACCGATACATCTGATGAATGCGCATCACTGGCTAATGCCATGCGAAAGATCAGTGGGCCCTCATCAGGCATCGCGTCCCAATCAGGACAAGGCTCCTCCGGCGTCACTCGGGGCATTTGGTCGATGCGACGACGCCCCGACGGGGCCTGAAATCGAGCCAGCCGTTCGCTTAATTCAGCCGGCACGTCATAAAGATCTGCCCAATTGAGCCCGATATCACCACCGAGACTAAACAGGTGGAACTGAACGCCCTCGGCTCCCGCCTCCTCTGGCCCGTAACTATGACCCGCTTTCACCCATCTAATATCGCCAGGACGAAACGCACCTTCGTCACCAATCTGCATTTCGCCTGTTGTCACGACATAGATCGTGTCATAGGGATGCCAATGTTGATCTGCGTAAAAGTGCGCTGGGAACTTCGCCTCAATAAGAAAAGGGCCGTCGTTTTTCAAGACGCGTGTGGGGGTGGTCGGACGACCATGGGGATCATGAAACGTTTCCCACTCAAGGTCATCGGGACGAATGTGTTGTGTCTGACTCATGGCAATCTGTCTCAGCGAAGCGGTACTTGGGGAGTGTTTGTCTCTGTTAGATGAAACTCAACTCCACTCATATTAACGATGGCAACGGTCCGTTGCCTAACTGCTCTAGGTCGCTCGCACCGGGCGTGCGGTTCCGAGTGTGCCCCAGCGCGGTCATCGACCCGTTAGGCAGCATCGTGGGCTTGCGCCATGGCACGTTGCGATTGTCCATAATAATCATTTAGGTAGGCCAGCAGCGTGTCGCCAACGATCTCTATCAGTAATCCGTCTGGATCCTGAAAATAACCCTGCGGATCTCCCGCCGCGCCCAGAAGGCGCCGATAGCCCAGTGCCTCGAGCGACCGACACACCTCAGCCGAATCAGGGCTATGAAGACACACATGATGCTGCAGGATCGCCTGTGCCGTCACCCAAGGGGTATCCGGCACCGCTTCAATTAACTCAAAATTAGCCAGGCCATTACTCGCATGGGCAATACGCAGGTTCAGCGAAACGGCCTTGCCAAACACAGTTAATGGCCACTCTTCTCGGTTGTCGTCGATCCACGACAACTGCAACGACTCACTGAGGCGCGCCTGCGCCGTGGCCATGTCTTGGCAGACTAACCCTATATGAACAATCGCTAATCCCGCCAAAGGACTTACTGTTGATACCACTGCACCTACCCCGCTACTTTTACCGCGTGCACAAAAAGTGAGGCTACCCTAACATTGTGCCCCCGCAATCTGTAGGTCCCATGAAGCACTGGCAGCGGCTACCGTTCTGCGTTCACCCTGTGCCATCAGTGCGCCAGAGGCGAACCGATGAATCGCACACGCTAACAAGCCAGGCAATCACGTCTAACTCGTAAAAAAACGCGTTCAACAGCGGTCTTAGCCGCACGCGAGCGCGCGCGATCAGGACTAGATTGATCGTGCAGATCGTTGCATGATCGTGACCTCAAAGGGACATCAACGCGGCGAGATGCAATACTAACTCCTGCCGCGGTGCGAAGAAGGATGCAGTATGAGTGAACGATTAATCGCACTCGCCTCAGGGGTTCACGAGGGCAACCCCCCCATTGCCTCGGCTCCCGACATGGTGCATATCGCAGCCGCAGCGGGCTATAGCGCGGTGGGTCTCTGGGTAGCACCAGGAGAGAACTGGCATGCCAACACCAGCGGTGATGTCGCGGCCGCGCTCCGCGAAACCGGTCTGATAGCCCTCGACATTGAGGTAATTTGGTTACAAGCCGATGCCGACCCCGACCCGCTGCATCACGAAATGATAGCAATTGGCGGCGAGATTGGCGCCAAAAATTGTCTCATCGTCAGCTCAGAGCCCGATCGAGAAAGAACCAAGTGGCTTTATGCCGATCTTTGCGAGCGCGCGAGCGCCGCAGGCATGCGCGCCTGTCTTGAATACATGGGCATTACCGAAGTCAAAACGCTGGACGATGCGCTCGATGTAGTGACTTCCGTTGGCCATCCCGCAGGCGGCATTTTGGTGGACCCTTTTCACCATGAACGCGTCGGTCATGCGCCGGAAAAAATCAGCGAGATCCCAGTCGACTGGCTCAGCTATGCACAGCTCTGTGATATGCCGCAAGGCGGGACACTCTCCGACGCGGAGGCCTACTTTACTGATGCGATCGACGGACGGCTCGCACCAGGCGAAGGTGTTATTCCAGTCGCCGAGATGACCCGCGCACTGCCTCACGACTTACCGATTAGCCTAGAGATTCGATCACGTTTTTATCGTGAGCGTTACCCTGACCCAATAGAGAGAGCCAAAGCGATTCTCAGTCAAACCCAGAAATTTCTTACGCAGCACGGGTTATAACCCTGTTAGAGCGGCCGGTCTTGGCGCATCGAATCACGTCTAGACGGAGCACAGCAAATGAACACAGCCACTCACCAAACCGCATTACTACAAGAGGCCTTGAGTCAGGCGTTGGGTCCCAGTGCTCTCATTAGCAAAACCAATCACGCTCTATATACGACCGACGTCTACTCTGGCAAGGAAGCGCCTGGCCTTGTCGTACAACCCACAACACAAGCGCAAGTCGCTGATGTCGTCCGCATTAGCACGCGAGCAGGCTGGGCCATCACACAGCGCGGTGGCGGTATGTCCTACACCGGGGGCTACCTGCCCCAGCGATCAGAGACCGTGATGCTGGACCTCAGCGCATTGAACCGCATCATATCGATTGATGAAGATGACCTCGTGATTACCGTTGAGGCGGGCGTCACCTGGCAGCAAATTTGGGAAGCACTCACCCCGCGCGGTCTGCGCTTACCCTTTTTCGGCACCTTTTCTGGCAGTCGCGCCACCGTTGGTGGCGGACTGTCCAATGGCGCGCTCTTTATGGGGACGGCGCGCTACGGCAGTGCCGCCGATATCGTTGTCGGCATAGACGTTATCGATGCTAACGGACGCCACATTCGAACTGGGCAAGCTGCCTTCGACAATGGTCGCCCCGGGTTCCGCCAATACGGTCCTGACCTCACCGGGCTATTCGTTCACGACGCCGGTGCCTTAGGTGTCAAAACTCAAGCATCGCTCAAAATGATGCCGATGCCTGAAGCAGCAGAATACGGGTCACTCGCCTTCGCCACACAGCAAGAAGCCCTCGAGGCACTGTCGACCATCGGTCGCAGTGGCTTCTGTGAAGAAGTGTATTGTTTTGATCCTGCCACCACCCAACGCTCACTCGACTCAGCGACACTGATGAAAGATATCGGCCGACTCAGCAACGTCATTCGCTCGCAATCGAGCCTTTTGAGGGGACTTAAGGAAGGGGTCAGAATGGCCGTCGCCGGTCGACGCTTCGTAGAGGGTAGCGTTCACACCCTACATTTTGTCTGTGCCGGGCGCTCTGCCGCCGGCGTGCACGACGACTTTATTGAGGCAACACGTTTGGCGACACGAGCCGGTGGTGTCGTCATCAGCAACACCATTCCCAAGGCCGCTCGAGCCAATCCGTTTGAACCACTCAATGGTATTTTGGGTGCTGATGGAGAGCGCTGGGCTGCGTTAAACGCAAAGGTACCCCATTCGGACGCAGCGGCACTCATTGCGGCCACTGAGGCGGCGATTGATCCGTATCGAGAACGCATGGCTCAACATGGCGTCACCATGAGTTTCTTGTATATCGCTATTGCCCAACATATTTTTAGCTACGAACCGGTGCTGCGATGGTTCGACGAGTGGTTACCGATTCATAAAGAGGTACCAGAGGCCGCTCATCTCGCTACACTCAAGGAGCCGGCAGCAAATCCCGAAGCGCGCGCGCTGGTCGATGACATTCGTAGTCGGGTTGTTGGCGTGTTTGCGCAACATGGTGCAGCCAGCAATCAAATCGGTAAAACCTATCCAATGTTATCGAGTCTTAACCCTGACACCCGCGGCGTGTTAAGCGCACTGAAACGCGAACTGGATCCCGAGGGACTCATGAATCCAGGGGTACTGGGAGATTTTGACCTGCCCTGACTAGGATGAGGGTGCAAAGCAATCGATCATAAAACCTTGGCCCGCTAAACACTGACTAGACCTGTCGTCGATCAAATATCAGTCTCCACCGGCGTGAACCTCAAGAGAAACCAGCTCGTACTGGGTCATCATGTATCCCGAGACTTGCGCTTTGAGTAAGATAAACTCGTCGTCTGCGCTAACCCAAACCTCATACGGTGGGTGCTCATTCGTGTCATTGGACCCGAGTTCAGTGCTACCGCGATGGCCGTAGCAGAAATGCCAGGCATCAAAAGTACCCGCACCCACCGTGATCGTTTCTTCGCCCACGTACTCGATCCGCATGCCAGCATCATGCCAAACCAACGACGGCCCTGTGGCACCACGATGATCGAGCGAAGTCATCAGAAAACGGTCAAATAACTGTATCGGTGACGCTTGAAGACGATCTATTACCGCAAGATGCCACGCATCACCTTGGATGGGGTGCGTGCCAAATATGAGCGGGCGTTGATCGTAAGCTTCGTGCTCAGAGAATCGACCTCGCGCAGCCGTCCAGCCCTCGCAATCAGCACCATGATCGCCGAACCAGAACCAGCTGCTCCCGGACTCAACATCGCCGACTGACAGCCTCACGAACGCATCGGTTGTATCCCAACTTGCATTTTTAGTGAGGGTCACGTCCCGCAGCACATTCGGCTCGTCATCGATTTCGCAGTGGGCACGCAATGTCCGCCGACCATCAGCATGCACCGTAATGGCAAAATGTTCTCTCCCCCTTTCCACTCCCTCGCGCCCTGGTTTTCGACTGGTGTAGTGGATGTGCCCTCGGATTGTTTTATGCGGACGCATGGCTGACCTCATCTTTATCTGAAACGCTTTACCATGGTGCCACAAAGCGCCTATGGTGGTGCGAGATCCCGCTACCCAAGGGCCTCAGCCACCATGACCCGTCAGACTCCGCAAAATAGGGGCAACACGACGCCAACTCGGGCCGATCCGGTTATTTACCCTGGTTGGTGGGTTGTCTTAGCGGCTGGTTCGGGGCAGATGTTACAAGGCGGTTTTATTTTTTGGAGTATGGGGCTCTACACCGCTACCTTTGAAGATGTTTTTGGCGCGCCCCGTGCGCAGATCAACCTGATCGAAACCTGCCTGACAGTGTCTACTAATTTACTGTCCCCCATCGCCGGCATTCTGATCGATCGCTGGTCGGTCCGACACCTGATGATGATCGGACTGACCGCAATGGGCCTTGGCCTCATCGTCCTTAGCCAAGCAGGGACCCTGCTCCACGTTTGGGCAGTCTGGGCGAGTCTGATTCCTTTAGGAGTGCTCTTGATTGGCGCGATTCCCGGCGCAGCATTGATCAGTCGCTGGTTCATCCGTCGGCGCGGGTTAGCGCTAGGGCTTGCCGCGACCGGCAGCTCCATCGGTGGCTTTCTCATGCCGCCACTGATGACCTGGATGTTTCTCGAATGGGACTGGCGCACTGCGCTGATCGTGGCAGGCTGTCTCTGCTTTGCCTTCATCCCTGTCTTCTACTTTTTACTGCGCAACCACCCTCATGATCTTGGCCTCTCGGGTGAGCCCAATGCTAGCGCCATGTCAGAAGCAGCATCGAACGCAGAAGCGAGACAATGGCAAATCCCAGATCTGCTGAAGAGCCGGCTATTTTGGCTTCAAATGATCGCCTCAGGGTCATTGCTTGCGGTCACACTCGGTATGCTGGCGAATTTAAGTCTGCACGCCAAAGATCTGGGCGTCACTGGCCAGGCAACGGCGCTGCTCTACACGATAATTGCCGCCTGCTCCTTTTGCGGAAAAGCCATTGCTGGTTATTTAATGGATCGATTGGGTATTCAGTATTGTGGTTATCTGATCTGCGCTTTTCTCAGTAGCGGTTTGCTCATTTTATTTTTATGGCACAGCTACCCAGGCCTCCTTGCTGGTGCTGTTGTCCTCGGCATTGGTTACGGGGGTGTTGTGCCGCTATGGACCAGCATGCCCGCCCGGACCTTCGGTGCAGGGAGCGTAGGCCGCGCGCTCGGGGTAATGAATCCACTCCACATTCCCATCACGGCCACCAGCGCCCCCCTCGCGGGTTACATTAGTGATACGACGGGCAGCTATGATGGCGTATTCTGGATGTATGGCGGTTGTTGTGCACTCGCGGCAATTGCCCTTACCTTGATGGGATCCGTCATCTCATCCTCTGCTCGATAAAGGCGTTTGATATGAAAACATCAGCCATCGCCAGCACGCTTGATCAGCATCACGATCTGAGTGCTTGCCACCCCAGTCATCAGGTCTTGTTTGAACCGATACAAATTGGCCCGGTGACGGCGCCGAATCGCTTTTATCAAGTGCCCCACGCCAGCGGTATGACCGAGGCCAATCCGCGTGTGCGAGCAGCTTTTCGCGAGACCAAGGCCGAGGGTGGCTGGGGCGTGGTGAGCACCGGGGCCGTATCGATCCACCCCAGCTCCGATGACTCTCCACTCCCTTTTGCCAAACTCTGGAGCGACGCCGATATTGCCTCTCATGCGCTCTCTACCGAGGCGATTCATCGGCATGGTAGCTTGGCTGCCGTCGAACTCTGGCATGGCGGCGCCGTGGTAATGAATCGCACTTCTCGACTGCCCCCACTCTCGCCTTCCGGGATTCCGTGGGCGGCGACACACATTGGCTTTATGGGTCAGTTGCGTCCTAAGAAGATGACAGCCGCCGACATTGATGACGTGCTTCACTGGCAAAGGCTTGCCACGCGACGCGCATTAGACGCGGGCTTTGATATTTTGTATGTCTATGCGGGTATGGGGTACCTCGGTTATGAGTTCTTGCTGCCGGAGTACAACTTTCGTGATGATGGCTATGGTGGCCCACTCGAAAACCGCGTCCGCTTTGTGCGTGAGATGTTAGAGGTCACGCGTGATGAAGCAGGCAGTCGCGCCGCCGTCGCCCTGAGAATCAGCCTGGAAGAACTGCGCGCCAAACCTGCTGAGCACTATGAAAGCGAGGCGCATGGCGTGGTCTCGCTGTTGTCCGATGTGCCCGACTTATGGGACGTCAAAATGGATTCAAGCCCCCACGACTGCGGCGCCTCACGATTTCGTCCCGAAGGCGCTCACGAGCCGATCATCGATTTTGTTAAAACCGTGACTGATCGCCCTGTCGTGGGCGTGGGGCGCTTTACCTCCCCCGATACAATGGTTTCACAGATCCGCCGCGGCGTACTGGATTTCATCGGCGGCGCGCGCGCTGGCATTGCCGACCCTTTTTTACCGACCAAAATTAGAGAAGGCCGCAGTGACGATATTCGAGAGTGCATCGGCTGCAACATTTGCATTGCCAGCTGGCACGACGGCGTACCGGTGCGCTGCACGCAAAATGCGACTGCCGGCGAGGAATGGCGCCGTGGATGGCACCCAGAGCGATTTACCAAAACCGCTAAGCCCAGCAGCGTGCTGGTCGTTGGCGGCGGTCCCAGCGGGCTTGAGGCTGCCTTGGTTGCGGCGCGGCAGGGATTTGACGTGACCATCGCCGAGCGCGATGACGATTGGGGTGGTCGCGTGCTCAAAGAAAGCCAGCTACCGGGCATGGCGTCGTGGCGGCGCGTACGGGACTATCGCGTCTGGGCGTTATCTCAGATGGGCAATGTGTCGATGTTCACGAATAGCGACCTCGACTGTGACGCCATTCAGAGCTTCGGTGCCGACCATATCGCCTTAGCCACCGGAGCACACTGGACCCGTCATCTCTACTCCGCGTTGGAGATACCGATTACACCCCTAAACAAGCCGCAGGTGTTCACTCCTGATGAGGTGTTTGCTGGCAAGGTGACTGGCGATCGCTTGCTGGTGTTCGATTTTGACCACTACTACTTAGGTGGCGTGATCGCTGAGCATCTTGCTAACAGCGGGAAGCAGGTCACGTATGCAACTCCCGCGGGTCATGCGTCGGCGTGGACATTCATGACCAATGAACTGCCTTTCGTCTACCAAGCATTAGCCAGAGCGGGAGTGGCCATCCATACCACGACCAATCTGATCAGCTTTGAGGGAACACAAGCCACCGTGGCCAACCTATTCAATCAAACGGCTCTCGAATTGGCGGTAGATGGCGTCGTGATCGTGGGTCATCGTGAGCCTAACGACGCGCTCTTTGATCCCGTAGTCACGAGCATCGAAGCCAGTGGGGCTGCAGGGTCTGTGAGCTTAGTGGGCGACGCTCAAGCGCCTGGCGCGATCGTACACGCTGTTCATAGTGGCCACACCTTTGCCCGCGGTCTGGTTCATGACGAGACAGGCTACCTTCGCGATGAACCGATCGTGCCAGCCACGCCGCAAATCGTATTTCCGCGCTGACCCCACCGACGAAAAAACACAGAGGTAGGATGCTCGACTCGCTTGAAAAAACGTTGCCACGCGACAGCTACTTGGATGACGCCTCTTTTCAAAAGGAGTGGCGCGCCATCTTTGAGCAAAGCTGGGTTTGCGTTGGAC
>JGI26253J51717_1000459_pt1 | contig 17182 bp, 14 predicted proteins | sample SaaInlV_100m_DNA_6_FD_51717 | JGI IMG/M metagenome (IMG submission 51717)
GGTATTCGCATCGAAGACGATATCGTGATCACGAAGGAGGGACATGAAAACTTGACTCGAGCAATTCCTAAGACTGTGGAAGAGATCGAGGCATTTATGGCAAACTAATGCCGTACTTAGATTTTCACGGCGCTTCAATCCACTACGAATTTCACTCGACCGATTCCGTTCATCCACCGCTTGTATTGGTCCACGGTTTCCTCGAAGACAAACACATGTGGGAGAATTTGTTGCCGCAATGGACTGCTTACGGAAGTGTGTTGACGGTAGACCTGCCAGGTCACGGTGCTACACCCTCGTTTGGTTACAAACACTCCATGGAGTTTATGGCCGACGCGCTTTACGCACTTACCTCATTTTTAAAACTCAAACCATTCCTACTTTTAGGACACAGCATGGGCGGTTATGTTGGCCTTGAATATGCAGTACATTACTCCGATCAGTTGGCCAGCCTAGGGCTATTTTTTTCAACCCCAGAGCCCGATTCCACTGAGCGAAAAATCATGCGNGACCGCTCTGTAGCCTTAGTNAAGCAAAATAAGAACACCTTTATTCGCGCGTCAATTCCACAACTTTTTGACCCAAACACCCGGGAAGCCATCAAATCAGATATCGATGCATTGATTGCGCGCGCACTGCAAATGGAAACACAGGGTGTTATCGCTGCCCTGCACGGAATGAAAAAACGAGTGGACCGCAGCTCAGTGCTNTATACTCCTCCTGATAATCTCAAAAAAAGTGGNATCGCCGTTTTTGCTGGCGTATACGATACCGTTGTGCCGTTTGACCAGGTAAAGCAATGGTGGGAAGCCCCNGGGGTCACATTTCGATACGAATCGCCACACGGACATATGGGCCACATGTCAGATCATGAAGGATGTGCAAATGCTGTACTTGAGTGGTGGCGATCCGTCACAAAAACCAAGGCATAAAAAAGGGCGCCCGATGGGCGCCCTTTCTCTTTACACTTTTATTTTTTTGATTTACACGATACCCTGATCGAGCATTGCATCTGCCACTTTCACAAAACCGGCAATGTTTGCACCTAGGACGTAATCTACTGATCCGTCTTTCTGAGTACCGTACTTCACACACGCAGAATGGATGTCTGTCATAATTCTATGTAAATGACCGTCCACCTCTTCGCGCGTCCAGTTCATACGCAGGCTGTTTTGGCTCATCTCTAAACCTGATGTTGCCACACCTCCAGCATTAGACGCCTTTCCTGGCGAGAACATTACACCGTGCTTTAGGAACAACTCAACCGCTTCTGGTGTACACGGCATGTTGGCGCCTTCACCTAGGGCAAGTAGTCCGTTATCGATGAGTTGTTGTGCATCATCACCTTTGAGTTCGTTCTGGGTAGCACATGGCAACGCCACATTACAAGCAACACCCCAAGGCGTTCCTTCGTGGAAGGTAATATCATTAAATGCGGTTGCCATTTCACTAATGCGTCCGCGACGGATATTCTTGAGTTCCATGACAAAAGCCAATTGCTCTGAGGTCAAGCCGTTTTCTGCATGAATGTAGCCGGAAGAATCACTCATCGTAATTACGTGAGCGCCCAATTCCATACATTTCTCTGCAGCATATTGTGCAACGTTACCAGAACCCGAAATAACCACGCGCTTATTAGCGAACGTCTCTCCCTTCGTGGCAAGCATTTCTTGGGTGAAATAGACCGTACCGTACCCCGTCGCTTCAGGACGGATCAACGACCCACCCCAAGCAAGGCTTTTACCGGTTAAAACGCCTGTAAACTCATTGCGCAGACGCTTATACTGACCAAACATATAGCCAATTTCACGCCCACCGACNCCGATATCNCCTGCAGGAACGTCTGTGTTNGCCCCAATGTGACGCGCCAATTCTGTCATAAAACTTTGACAAAAACGCATCACTTCCGCATCAGACTTTCCTTTGGGATCAAAATTTGAACCGCCTTTACCACCGCCTAACGGCAATGTGGTGAGCGAATTCTTNAATATTTGTTCAAATCCTAAAAACTTCAAGACGCTNAGGTTCACCGTTGGATGAAAGCGCAACCCACCCTTGTATGGGCCAATAGCGCTATTGAATTCAACGCGGTAGCCTTTATTTACGTGAACATTACCTTGATCGTCAGTCCATGGCACCCTGAACATTATGGTACGTTCTGGTTCCACGATACGTTCAAGCAAGCTTTTGCCTTTGTATTTTGGATTTTCTTCAATGAAAGGAATAACAGATTCTGCTACTTCCTGAACGGCCTGCATAAATTCAGGCTCATTTGGATTTGCTGCCTCGACCTTTGCAATGAAAGCGTCGATTTGAGCTTGGTACTGGCTCGACATATGTCTGTTTATATTGATAGGTTTCATAGACAAATGTATTACAAAACTNCACGCTTGCACACATGCGCTACACAGTTTTACGAGCATACTTATCCGGNCCAATTTTCTCCAATACACCCTGCTTCAACATCCAATCCAACTCTCTGAAAACGATAGAGTTATCACAATTTAAAGCCATTCGCAATTGAAGCGATGAGAGCTTGCGACCAGGCGAGAATTGGCGCATCATTGGAAGCGTAATATCCTCCGTTGCTTCCCCGTAAGCGTCATTTTTCAACCAACTTGGATTAAATCGAGTCGAAAAAGCCGTAACCCCAGTCACAGCCTGAGCGCAACACTGTTCAATAAGAGCGTTTGGTCCGGCACTCATTGGCTGGAATAAGGCCCCCGGTAAAGCATATACCTCTCTGCCATAATCAAAGGCCTGCTGAGCGGTAATAAGTGCACCACTTCTGCGTGCTGCCTCGACAACAAAGGTTGCCATGGAGGCACCAGCAATTAATCTGTTGCGAACCGGAAAAAGTTGCTTCAGAGGGGTTTGATCAAAGGGTTGTTCCGTCCAATACCCGCCGCCTTCGTCCACTAGCTCCCGGGCCAATACCGTATGACGTTTTGGACTAATTGCCTTCAAACCACCGGCTAAAAAAGCAGTAGTAGTTGCTCCCATGTCAAGGGCTTCGCGATGGATCGCAGCATCTATACCGAGCGCAAGCCCACTCACGAAATTTATAGGGAAGGCGCTCAATTCAACTGCGAGGCGGCGACAAAAATCCCTGCCGTATCCCGTGGGCTTGCGCGTTCCCACAACAGCTAAGGGTGATTTCCTCGCTGGCCATTCGCCGCGTCCAAACAAGACCATGGGCGGATCCGCAACTTCCTTAAGACCATCGGGGTAATCTGTGGAGGAAAAGGGCAATATGGAATAGCCTTCGCGCGACGCATGTGCTGTTTCGATGTGCGCTTTCTCTTGTGCCGATTCCCAATCGCGTTTTAACGCATCGTTTAAGGAAATCTGACGATTCAGGAACGCTAGAAGGTCCTTTTCGGAGGTTCCGTATTCGACTACCAGCTCTTTTTTAATACGATTGGGCCATTTTTTGAATAAGTGTAGTGATAGTAAGGTATTCATGCTCAGTTATTAACAGTTTGTGTATAAAAACTACACCCCGAATGCGAGCTAATAAAATAGAGTTACTCACAAGTTTCGCATATTTGTAAGGATGCAGATTGAACAGTTAATCATACAAACCCTAAACGCCAAAAACCGTGTCCAAATCCCAGGATGGGGAGCGTTCTATTTGGTGGAAAAAGAGGCCCGTTGGGACGCCGCTACAAACACGGCATTTCCTCGTGGAAAATATGTTGCATTCAACCCTGCCCGCTCGTCAATCGAAAATACTCTTCTACCTACCGTCATGCGCACACTAGGAGGTTCTATGGAAATAGCTGAAAGCTGGATACGTAGAAAAGTGAACCAATGGCAAACGACATTAGATTCTGGTAGTGTCCTGATGTTATCCGGACTAGGCTCTTTCCGCAAGAACGGCATGTTCCAACCAGAACGTGAAAACCAATTTGACGCTAACAGCTTTGGCTTCACTGCCGTCATGATGCACCGCATCAGCGAACCAAGTGCCTTGGAAAGCAAGGTAGTAGCGAGCTTAAAGATGGTTGCGGAGCAACGAGAGAATGGTTTATCGTCTTGGCGTAAAGCCGCAGTAGCAGCAGCAATCACTGCCTTGATTAGCTTGGGTATTTACCAGAGTGATATTACGCCTCAAGCCATGGCAGGTTGGTTCACTCCAACACCTGCAGCGCAAGAAGCCCTCGATAATTTCGAGTCGATTAATTCAGAAGCCGTTGCTCCTTCAGAATCGGTAACCCCTATCGACGCAACAAACGTTGAAGAGAATCAGGTTTCCTTGACCCCATCTAAGGCGGCTAGTAAAAAGTACTACATCGTAGTTGGGTCTTTTAAAATGGAAAGTAACGCGCTCACCTTGGCTGAAGAACTGCAAGCTGAAGGGCATGAAGTAAAGGTTCTGCCCGGCTCTTTGATGAAAGTTGGTTTAGGTGGTTTCGAATCTCGCGATCAAGCAAAATCGGCCCTTGCNGGAATCAAAGCTGAAGTTAATTCCTACGCTTGGATATACGCCTACTAATCTAGGGGCGCTACCTTTGCACTAGCAAGAANATACATTATGGAAGATTTAAGAACGCCCAAGGACAGCCTTGCGGTNATGACTCAGATTGTATTNCCTAACGATACAAACACGCTNAATAACCTTTTTGGAGGCCAATTATTAAGTTGGATGGACCGCTGTTGCGCAATCGCTGCACACCGCCATTGCAAGCGTCAGGTAGTTACCTCAACCATTAACAATGTTGCATTCAAAAATCCAATACCGCACGGGGCCATTGTAACTATAGAAGCCAAAGTTTCTAGGGCTTTTTCCTCTTCCATGGAGGTGATTGCCGACGTGTACCTAGAGGAACAACACCCGAACGGCAGTCGTATCAAGGCCAATGAAGGGATTTTCACCTTTGTAGCCGTAGACCAGATTGGCAGCCCCATCAACGTGCCGGCGATCCATCCGGAAACGGCATTAGAAAAAGAACGTTATGCGGCTGCTTTACGCAGACGCCAATTGGCTTTAATTATCGCAGGGAAAATGGAGCCAAACGACGCCACGGAACTTAAGGCATTGTTTTATCCTGAAGAATCGACGCAGCAGCTGAAATAACTTCGTCGAGCGGNAATTTTTGCATGGGATTAGGCATCCACCAGGGCACTTTTCCGTGCTTGCTGATGGGACTAAAAACGCTNGTTGTCAAAATGGAACGCTGCTTGTCGTAAGACGGCCAAGGCGCAAAACCTAAGTTAGGGTGTGTGGCGCCCCATAAACTGATGAGTGGCCTATTGAAATTTGCCGCCGCATGCATGAATCCAGTATCGCCACTAATCACTAGAGCGGCGTTTGCTATGACTTTGAATCCTTCAATTACGGTCGTCGTTCCACAATAATTCTTAGCGCCACTACCCAATGGCTGCTCGAGACTTTCACCCATCCCTGCCTCTTCTGGACCGCCGATCAAGGCCAACGGCATTTGGAAAGCAGATAAGCCGTCCATGATTTGTCGCCACGCCTGAAAATCTAAACGCTTTCCGGCATAAGAGCCCCCCAAAACCAAAGCGATATAAGGCTGTTGCGGCAATGCAAGCCGTACTTCTGGTAATCGCAATTGGTACTGCATTGCTTCCGGCCTAAAGCCTTCAGCAAAAAAGGGAGCTGCCGCATTTGCATACCTATGAACAACAGGAGTTAGCGCAAACGATTTTTGTTTGGTTGCCAGTAAAAGCGCACGCCGTAGATACGGCTTTTGATAGGTACGCACCGGAAGATTGAGTTTACGGCACCAGCGCTTCGACTTTGATGTGCCCTGAAGGTCTATAACATGGTCATAGGGCGAGGCTGATGCTTTAATTCCAGTGCGGTCCTTCTCCCATGATAGTACCTCGTCTACCCCAGGCAGACACGTGGCTACCGAGCGGTAGGCATCCTTACACAGGAGTGTTACGCGATGACCTTCGCTTGCCAGCTGGGCGGTGATAGGCGCGACGAGGATGAGATCGCCGATCGCGGATAATCGGACCACTAAAATGGAAGAGACCTTAGACATTACCAGGGTATCAAATTAAAATACGAGCAGAGTATAAAGATAGCAAGCCCAGCCACCAATAGATCGGCCAAACGCTCATTCTTCAAATATCGGAGTCCATTGGTCAAATGGTAACTCAGCCCAAGGAAAAATAAAACCCCGCCAGAAGCAGCTCCGTATAATGCGGCGGCAGCACCCAATACGAGCCAAAATCCAGCAACCATTGCTCTAGATTTATTGGTTTGATTCGCTTTTCTGTAGGATTGAAACCACTCGAACAAAGCGAATACTGCCAAGAGTAAAGGAAGTATCCACCAAGTAATGGGTGTGCTAGAGTCCGTTAATAGGATCAAAGACCATTCTACTAGATCGAGACCATACAAGAGTCCCATAGGAAGGGCAAAAGCAACCATCCATTGGAAAAGCGTTCGAATTTTTACTCTGCCCGAAACGATCCAGGTAAGAATCACAGCCGGTGCGATAATACTGAAGATCTCATAAGCCGACCAAAGTCCAGCGATTGCTGTTATTGTTCCGCTATGAAGGACATATAGTGTTTTGGGTTTGCGTCTATGGAGCTCGACGAGGTGCCAATTCAATTCGAAAAACAAACTAAAAAACAACAAATCGGTCAAGTATTGTTCCCCGCTCCAATACACTGCGAGCAATAGGAATATCAAATACCGAAAAAGTGTGCCGCGCACCACCCAGCGGTCGCGCATGACCGTCCATGACAAAAACAACCAGGCACCGCCCAAGAGCGTTGATAAAAGCACCTGCTCCCACTGCACAAATACATCTGTTCCCGTCAATACCAAGGCCGCAATGGCTAGTACAAATATTCGAATACCAGAATACGCATCAATCTTTCGGAAATAGCTAAGAAGCATCAGCTTTTTGTTTTATTTTAGCGCCTTTAAACGCTCGCGCTATGTTAAGAAATTTCTTTGAAGGCTTAGGTGATTTGTTCCAAGCAACTTTTAAAATCTTGCCCATGGCAGGTGAACACGTAAACCGTCTGTTTATGTTAATCATTGCGGGTGGATTAGTATACTGGATCATCCAAATGAGAAAGCATAAAGCCAACGGTGAAGCTTAATCACTAAGAAACGAATTAAAAAAAGCCCCGGCTCACGCCGGGGCTTTTTTTATGGACACCGCTTTCGCGGCCTGCGGCGCNACGCAGTTTTTATCTTGTACTTAAAGGTCGAATCCTATATCCTGACGNTAATTCATGCCTTCGAACGACACCTCTTTAAGGGCAGCATAACTTTTCGCTAAGGCCTCGTCTTTATTTGCACCAAAGCTTGTAAACGCCATAACACGTCCACCAGAGGTAGTAATAGTTTCACCCGGTTTGGTTCCTGCGTGATAAACGGTAGTCCCTTCAAACCTGCGAAGACCCTCGATTGCCTTTCCTTTTTCGTAGGAACCAGGGTANCCTCCACTTACGGCCATAACCGTAGCTGCCGTTTGCGGATTCACCGCGACGCTGATTTCATTCAGCGTCCCCTCGTGCATGGCCACAAATAGGTCCAAAATATCTGTTTCCAAACGTGGAATAACTACTTCCGTTTCAGGATCGCCCATACGCACGTTGTACTCTATACCTTCGGTCCTTTGGTCGTATTGATCAATCCAAAGAAAACAAAGCCTTGGTAAGGTAGATTGTCCTTCACCAAACCTTTAATGGTCGGTTCAATAACCTCGCGTACGGTTCGCTCACGCAATGCCTCGTCAAAAAACGGCACTGGGCTTATTGCACCCATACCACCGGTATTCAATCCTGTATCACCTTCACCTATTCGCTTGTAATCTTTTGCCTCTGGCAACAGGGCATAACCGCCTTTGCCATCGGTCAATGCGAAGATGCTGAATTCGATTCCTGCAAGGAACTCCTCGATCACAACGCGCGAAGAAGCATCCCCAAATTTGGCATCCACCAACATGTTTTTGAGTTCTTCCTTCGCCTCATCAAGGTTTTCAATAATCAATACCCCCTTACCGGCGGCAAGTCCATCCGCTTTCAATACATACGGTGCATCCAAGGTTTCTAAGAAGGCCTGACCTTCCGCTAATGTGTCTTTAGTGAACGTTTGGTAAGCTGCCGTTGGGATGTTGTGACGCATCATAAATTCTTTGGCGAAGTCTTTCGAGCCTTCTAGCTCTGCAGCTGCCTGACGGGGCCCTACAACTATGAGGTCTTGAAGCTCTGGAAATGACTTCAAACCGTCGTGTAATCCTGCAACCAATGGTGCTTCAGGACCTATGACGACCACATCAATGGCATTGGCTTTTACAAAGGCGGCAACCTCTGTAGCGTTCTCAATATCGAGCGCTATATTCTCTCCGAGCGCGGCCGTTCCGCCATTGCCAGGGGCAATAAACAGTTTTGCGCACTGCGCGCTTTGACCAATTTTATGAGATAGCGCATGTTCACGGCCGCCTGAGCCTAATACCAATACATTCATGATGGGTAAGATTAGACGGCAAAAATAACCCGAAATAGTGGGTTGAGAAAGGTGTTCGTTAATTAAGACTCACGGGAATAGAGCCAAACTGCAAACTCCTTCAGCGGCGCCAATTTTTCCTCAGGAACTGCTACAGCGTCCAATGCCTGTAAGCTCAAACGGTAGTAGTGGTCTATTTGCTCTTTTGCATAAGTATCCACGCCTAAAACCTTGTACAATTCCTGAAAACTGTGCACTTTTTCTTCGTTCGCGGCCAACGCGGCATATGCAGCAAAATCTATATTTTGAAGTCCTGCACGGCGCTGGGCTTCTATCCAAAGCAAGGTTTTCTTATTGCTTAGAATATCTCCACCTACCTGCTTTCCGAACTTCTCTGGATCCCCATACACATCTAGGTAATCGTCTTTGATCTGGAAAGAGGTGCCTAATAACAAAGCAAACTGATACAAAGCATCAGCATCTTTTTTCGAGCCACCACCGACTAATGCGCCCACCTTCATCGCACAACCAAGCAAAACAGAAGTTTTGAATTGGATCATCTGTATATAGGTAGCTGCGGATACTTCGTCCATGGTTTCAAAATCCATATCCATTTGCTGGCCCTCGCAAACTTCAAGAGCCGTCTGAGAAAATGTGCCGAGCACCTCTGGAAGAATCGCAGGCTCACATTGCGCTAGGAATTGGTAAGCTTTGACCAACATACCATCACCCGAGAGTATACCTACATTATCGTCCCATTTTTTATGAACGGTTGTTTTTCCGCGGCGCAAAGGCGCTGCATCCATAATGTCGTCATGAATGAGCGAGAAGTTGTGAAAAAGCTCTACCGCCATAGCTTGCGGCATGGCCTTGGCTGGATCGCCATAAATCCCGGCACCCATTAAACTTAAGATTGGACGTAAACGCTTGCCCCCCAATTCCATGATATAGTGCATGGGATCGTACAGTTTTGCTGGGGCTGTGCCCAAATTTAACTGGTCCACTTCGGCTTGAAAAAGGTCTTGTAAGGCGGTGAGGTGTTTCATGTTATTTGAGCAATTTCAGCAAATATTTTCCGTATCCACTTTTAACGAGCGGTTGGGCCAATTGTTCTAGCTGCGCCGCATCAATAAATCCTTGCTCGTAGGCGATTTCTTCTATACATCCAACCTTCAACCCTTGGCGCTCCTCAATGACCTCTACGAACTGCCCTGCCTGCTGTAAACTGGCAAAAGTGCCAGTATCCAACCACGCCGTTCCGCGGTCCAGTACACCAACTTCCAGCTCACCCCATTCGAGATAACGCTTGTTAACGTCCGTGATTTCCAATTCGCCGCGCGAGCTGGGCTCTAGATTTTTCGCAATATCTACCACACGATTGTCGTAGAAATACAATCCAGGGACAGCATAATCACTTTTAGGGTGTTGCGGTTTTTCTTCTATCGAAAGGGCCTTCATGTGCCCGTCAAATTCGACCACACCGTAACGCTCAGGATCACTTACGCGGTAGGCGAAAACCATACCGCCTGANGGATCCTTGCTCTGTTGTAANACCTGCGCCATAGANGAACCGTAAAAGATATTGTCGCCTAGAATAAGNGCGACACTATCCTTACCAATAAACTCCTCACCTAAAATAAACGCTTGTGCAAGACCTTCTGGACGTTCCTGAACCGTGTATTCAAACACACAGCCCAAGCTCGAGCCATCGCCCAATAGCTTCTGAAACAAAGGCGCATCGTGTGGCGTGGTAATGATCAGAATCTCACGAATGCCCGCTTGCATTAATGTACTCAGCGGGTAATAAATCATCGGCTTGTCGTAAACCGGCATCAACTGTTTGCTCACCGCAAGGGTCAGTGGATGTAGTCGGGTACCGGAGCCTCCGGCGAGTAGTATTCCTTTCATAGTGCTTATTCTTCGTCCTCNGGTCCTACCTCAGAATCATAAATATCGAGAATGTTTTCGCTTAAATCTTTCTTCGTAACCCATTTTTCCATGGACATTANNAACGAAGGAAGTACCAATAGATTACTCAACATCGCAACGAATAANGTAATGGCCGTCAACAGACCTANGCTTTGGTTGCCTGCAAAACTTGACGTCATGAAGACGGAGAATCCACAAAATAGAACCACAGAAGTATAGAACATGCTCAANCCTGTTTCTAGAATGGAACTCTTCACTGCCCACCTNATGTTCCANCCATTTGCCTTCAATTCTTGCCTGTATTTCGCTAAAAAGTGTAANCTNTCGTCTACAGATATGCCAAAGGCAATACTAAACACTAAGATGGTAGACGGTTTTAATGGAATTCCTGCATAGCCCATAATTCCTGCCGTTATTAGCATGGGTATGAGGTTTGGAATTAGAGAAATCAAAACCATTCGAGCACTCATGAACAAGAGTGCCATAATAATTGAAATGGCAATGACGGCTAGCAACAATGAGAGTATAAGGTTATTGATGAGGTAACTCGTCGAACGAATGAATTTGATCGAGGCTCCAGTAATGCTTACGTCAAAGTTTTCTCCCGGGAATATTTGTGCAACGAGACGCTTCACTTTATCCGTTAAAACGCGCATTTCAGGGGTTGTAAGGTCGGCCATTTGAACGGTAATCCGTGCCTTGCGACCGTCTGGGGTTACTAAAGAATTTGCCAATCCTGATTCGTCTTTCAAACCGCGCGGCAAATACGTCAACAACCACTGCTGCTCCGAACGTGATGGAAGTTCGTAAAGGTCTGGGTTACCAAACATGACACCCTGCTTTGCGAATTTCACGAAGTCAACAATACTACCAGACCGACTCAGTTCTGGCATGGCGTTTAAACTGTCTTGCAACTGCTCCATGCGTCGAAGCGTGCTCAGACGTTCTACACCACCGTCGCGTTTCGTATNAATAATAATGTCTAATGGAACGACGCCACCAACAGCATGCTCAAAGTATTTGACGTCCTTATAGATCTGCTTGTTTTTATTGAAGTCTGCGGTGAGATTGCCCGCCGTCTGGATCAACGTCACGCCATATACTGCAGCAATCACNGCAACGCNNGTAATCCCATAGACCCACTTTCGCTTGTTTTCTACCGCATTGTCCAGNAAGTCCAAAAACGAGATGAGCCAAGCCACATCAAAATGGTTGAGGTGTCGCTCTTTAGGTGGACTCACATAACTGTAAATGATCGGAACGAGTACAATCGAAAGCACAAATACCGCGAGAATACTCAACGAACTCACAACACCAAATTGGACTAAATTTTCACTACTNGTAAGAATGAACGCTGCGAAACCAAGTGCCGTAGTCGTATTTGTGATTAAGGCGATGTACCCTACCTTACTGACCACGCGTTGAATAGCCTTGATTTGTTTTCCGTGCTTCTTGTACTCTTGATGGTATTTATTGATGAGGTAAATGCAATTTGGNACGCCAATAACAATAATNAAAGGCGCAATCAAAGAGGAGAGTAGCGTCAATCCGTAGCCCATAAGCCCCATGATTCCATAGGCCCATATAGCCCCTAAAGCGACAATCATAATGGAGATGGCCGTAGCTCTAAAACTCTTTAAGAAAAGGTAAAAAATGACAACGGTTACAAGAAGCGTAAGGCCAACAGTGCGGTAGATCTCTGTTTTTAACGCATTTGAATTAGCGATGCGGATCCAAGGCAAACCAGACATATGAAGGTCCCTTCCTGTACTTGCCTCCCATGCTAAAATAATGGCCTTCGCATTTTCAATTACCGGGACTATCTGTTTGTTGTACAAACGCTCCTCATCGATGCGTAAAATTGCCATATAGGTATCGCCTTTGTACAAAATCCCTTTGTAGAAGGGCCAACTTTTAACTCGTGCCTCAAGCGATATTTCTTCTTCACCGTTTACTGGTAATGCCTTGAACAGCGTATCCGGAGCCAATTTTTCTGTAGTGCTGTCAACGAATAATCCGTAGGCTTCTGTCAAACTCTGAACGTGTTCTATGCCGTCCACCGCTTTCAAGTCTCCCATTAATTCAAGCCACTGCTCAAGATGTTCTCGCTGGAAGAAATCGGCGTCTTCCATAGCAATGACTACGGTATTTGAGGCCTGTCCAAATTCCTCAACCAATTGATTGTATTCTATGGAAACGGAATCTGTCTCCGGCATCAACTTTGCGAATTCGTAGGTCATCTCCACAGAGGTGCCTTGATAGGCCATGAAAGCAGTAGCAAATGCCACAGTGACTAACCATGCAAACCTGTTGCGAAGAAGAATACGCGTCAATGCCGTCCAGAACATCAGATTACTCTTTTATAACCCAGCCCTGTTGCAGCAGCGGTTCGGCTTTTTTGTATTTAACATTACGCTCTTCACCCGATTGCATGTTCACAATGGTCACTGCATCGTTTCGACCGTAGGTTTTACCTGTATTCACCACCGGCGCGGGTTTTGGTCGCGGCTGTTGCGGCGCTCTTCCAGAAGAAGTCGAAGGCACATCCGTTCCGGGATGACTCTCTTGTAGTTTTGGTTGCTTAGGTTGTGAAGCCGGCGCTTGACGAACACTGCTTGGATCGTTCGCAGGTAAATCACCTCTGAACAAGAAGCTTACGATTTCTTGGTTGACGCGAGAAACTAATGATTTGAACAATTCAAAAGACTCAAATTTGTAAATCAACAAGGGATCTTTCTGCTCATAAACCGCTCCCTGAACACTTTGACGCAAGTCGTCCATGGCACGCAAGTGCTCTTTCCATTGATCGTCAATGATCGCAATAGATATCCCTTTTTCGATATCCGAAATGAGCGATTGACCATTGGTGTCCATCACTTCCTTGAGCACTGAAGTCACTTGTAATGCCTTTTGGCCATCAGTGATTGGTACTAAAATTTTGTCGTAGTTGTTTTTTGGATCTTCAACGACTTGTTTAAATACCGGTAGTGCTGCGGTAGAAATACGGTTTCCTTTTTCACGATAGAAATTGCTGGCTTGAGTGAATAACGCATTAGCCAGATCGTCAATGGCCCCGGTGTTGAACGTATCAGCATCCATTGAAGGCTCAAAAGCAAAGGTTCTAAAGAAGTCTAGTTTAAAGCCCTCAAAGTCTTTCGCTGGTTGGTAACCCTCGACTAAATCCGCTAACGTGTCGTACATCATGTTGGCGATGTCCACCTTGATACGCTGGCCGCTCAATGCATTTCCACGTCGCTTATATATGACCGTACGTTGACTGTTCATCACATCATCGTATTCAAGCAAGCGCTTACGCGTTCCAAAGTTGTTCTCTTCAACCTTCTTTTGCGCACGTTCGATAGATTTGCTTACCATGCTGTGCTGAATGACCTCACCTTCCTCAAGACCTAATCGGTCCATCAAACCTGCAATTCGCTCGGAATTAAACAGGCGCATGAGTTTATCTTCTAGGGATACGAAGAATTGGGACGAACCCACATCCCCTTGACGACCGGCACGACCACGCAACTGGCGGTCAACACGACGGCTATCGTGACGTTCAGTACCTATAATCGCAAGACCGCCTGAAGCTTTCGCCTCATCGCTCAATTTAATATCCGTACCACGTCCAGCCATGTTCGTTGCAATAGTCACCATACCGGGTTTCCCTGCTTCAGCCACAACCTCAGCCTCCTTTTGGTGCATCTTAGCGTTCAACACCTGGTGTGGCACCTTGCGAATCTTTAACGCACGGCTTAACAATTCAGAAATTTCAACTGAGGTCGTACCCACCAATATGGGTCTTCCTGCATCGCGCAATGCAGCAATTTCATCTATCACCGCATTGTACTTCTCGCGATTGGTTTTAAAGACTAAATCGTCACGATCGTCACGGGCAATAGGACGGTTGGTTGGAATCACCACTACTTCTAATTCGTAGATTTCCCAAAACTCCCCTGCCTCTGTTTCTGCCGTACCTGTCATTCCTGCCAGTTTATGGTACATACGGAAATAGTTCTGTAAAGTGATGGTGGCATAGGTCTGCGTTGCCGCCTCAATTTTGACATTTTCCTTTGCCTCAATCGCTTGATGAAGACCGTCTGAATAACGACGACCTTCCATAATACGACCCGTTTGCTCGTCGACAATCTTTACTTTGTTGTCCATGATCACATACTCCGTATCCTTTTCGAACAAGGCGTAGGCTTTGAGCAATTGGTTAACCGTATGAATGCGCTCTGATTTTACACCATAATCGCGCATGACCACATCTTTCTTAGCCGCTTTGTCCTCCGCACTCAGTCCAGCGTCTTCTAATGCACTGAGCTCGGCAGTGATGTCCGGCATTACAAAAAAGTCCTTGGCCGTATTTTTGGAAATGAGATCCACCCCCTTACCGCTCAAGTCAATTTGATTNTTTTTCTCCTCAATGGTGAAGAACATCTCTTCATCGATGAGTTTCATTTTCTTGCCCTGCTCTTGCATGTAATTCGCTTCCGTCTTTTGGAGTAGCGACTTCATGCCGTCTTGTGATAAAAATTTGATCAGTGGCTTTGATTTAGGCAGTCCACGGTACGCACGAAGTAATTTCACACCCCCTTCTTCAGTGTTCCCCTCGCTAATCAGTTTCTTAGCTTCAGCCAATTCTTTTTGGACCAATGTTTTTTGCGCCGTCATTAACGCCTCAACAAAAGGCTTCAACTCATTAAACTGATGCTGGTCGCCCTTTGGGGTAGGNCCAGAGATAATGAGTGGTGTTCTTGCGTCGTCAATCAATACACTATCGACCTCATCCACAATNGCGAAATGGTGACCGCGGGTTTGAACGCGATCNTCTTGGCGGCGCGCCATGTTGTCGCGTAAATAGTCAAAACCAAATTCGTTATTCGTTCCGTAGGTGATATCGCTGTAGTAAGCGGCACGGCGCTCTTCAGAATTTGAAGGGTGCTTATCAATACAATCAATGGTCAAGCCGTGAAAATTAAATACGGGAGCCATCCATTCACTATCCCGCTTTGCGAGGTAGTCGTTCACCGTAACGACATGTACGCCGCGTCCTGCAAGGGCATTTAGATACACCGGTAGGGTCGCGACTAAGGTCTTACCCTCACCCGTGGCCATTTCTGCAATTTTTCCTTGATGCAACACCGTACCCCCAATCAATTGCACATCATAATGCACCATGTTCCAAGTGATATCGCCGCCGGCTGCCTTCCAAGAATTGGCATAAATCACCGCATCACCTTCTATGGTAATGTGTGCGTGCTTCTTTGCCAGCTCATGGTCTAGGGCTGTTGCAGTCGCACGAACATCACCGGCATTAAAACGACGCGCTGTTTCGCGCATAACACCAAATGCTTCTGGGTGAATAGTACGTAAAACATCTTCTATTAACTCAAGCTCTTGCGCATCCAATTCCTCGATCTGCTCATACAAAGGTTCGCGAGCATCGTAATCCGGTGTGTTTTCTATTTGAGCATAAAGCGCGTCTTTGGACGCTTTTGTTTCCGCAGTCGCTTCCGCAATACTTGCTTTGAACGAAGCTGTCCGCTCGCGCAACTGATCATTGCTCATGCCCGTGAGCGCGGCTTCGAAAGCATTTACGGATTCAACGTAAGGCTGCAATTTTTTGAGATCGCGGACACTTTTGGATCCCACGAGTTTGGATATGAGTTTCAGCATGAGGCTGTCAAGTTCTTATAAATAGTCTACAAAAATAATAGGTTGTACCCGAAGGGTAGACTTTTATGACTGCTAAAAAAGGGCCAATTCGAAACTTTCCTCCGAAAATAGACACATTGGCAGAGAAGAAATCGTGCTAAACGAAAGTTTAGGGCAAAAAAAAAGGGGAATTTGGAAGGATTTTCTGGTGTTAAAAATCGGCTCAGTAACACCCTGAAAACTCTGCCAAATAGCCCCTAGAACCTATCACAGAAGCATGAAAAGAAAGAACCACCAATCTTCACATACAGGGCAAATATATAACAAATTGTAGTAAGTGTACAAACAACACTAAGTTTTATTTGAACCTCGTGCCATTTCATGAAGGGCTTCCCATGCGCATTCCCTATTTTTGCAGACTTAATACGAAAGTGATATGGCCGATTCAAACAAGATTTCTACGTCAACCGCCCCAAAACCAGTGGGTTTGTATCCACACGCAAGAAAAGTTGGTAACCTATTGTTCCTTTCAGGAGTAGGCCCTAGAACTGCAGGCAGCGATGCAAATGATAGCGGAATTCCAGGATTGGAACTGGATCACAACGGGAATTTCAAAGCTTTTGATTTCGAAGCACAGGTCCACAGCGTTTTTGCAAACGTGAAAGCAATTTTAGAGGCGAGCGGTTCTTCTTGGGGGGAATTGGTCGACGTTCAGGTCTTTCTTGTGGACATGAAACGTGACTTTCATACGTTTAATCGGATCTATGCAGCGTACTTTAAAGAGAACCAACCCTGCCGAACAACCATAGAAATCAATAGTTTACCGACACCCATCGCCATTGAACTCAAGTGTATAGCTACTGTAGAATAACCTCATGAGCACATTTCCAGAATACGCGAACCTAGACCTTGCGGGCATCCATAAAGCTGTTTTAGCCAAATGGAAGCAATCGCATTTATTTGAACAGACGCTTGTTGCGCGCAAGGATGCCGAACCTTGGATATTCTTTGAAGGCCCTCCTAGCGCAAACGGTCTCCCGGGCATACACCACGTGATGGGACGCTCTTTAAAAGATGTGTTTTGTCGCTACAAAACGCAAAAAGGCTTCCTCGTAGACCGCAAGGCGGGCTGGGACACGCACGGTT
>JGI26253J51717_1000480_pt1 | contig 16814 bp, 13 predicted proteins | sample SaaInlV_100m_DNA_6_FD_51717 | JGI IMG/M metagenome (IMG submission 51717)
GCATGTTTCGTTAGCCGTAGTTTGTTTTCAACTTATAACACTTCTAAAATTTGATATAAATATAGACTACATTTTACTTATTTTTTCTTTTTGTTTATGCTTTACTGGCTACAACTTCATTAAATATTTTGAAATTGTGTTTTTTAAAACACAAAAATATAGTTCTTCTTTAAAATTAATTTGTTTTTTAACTATTATATCAACACTAATTTGTTTGATGATAATAACTAAATTTACTGGTGGAATGTTAGTTTTACTCTTTTTTATGAGTCTATTAACACTGTTTTATTGTTTTCCTTTTAACTCAGTAAATAAAAATCTTAGAAAAACACCAGGTCTAAAAATTTTTGTTGTAGCTACAGTTTGGAGCCTTTTAATAGTTGTTTTTCCAATTATAAATTTTACAGAAAAATTAGATGTTAGTTTTTTAATTTTCTTTATACAAGTATTAGTTTTTGTTATTGCAACTATTTTTCCTTTTGAAATAAGAGACTTAAACTCTGATTGCAAACAACTACGTACAATTCCTCAAATAATTGGGGTAAAAAATACTAAAGTCTTAGGTTTTTGTTTATTATTAATCTTTATGATACTAGATTATATTCAATATCTAATTTTAAATTTCATAAGCTTTAAATCTATTTTAATTAATGCAGGAATTTGCTTAACGACGTTCACTTTAATTCTAAAATCTAAAGAAAATCAGTCAATATATTTCTCTTCTTTTTGGGTAGAGTCATTACCTATTTTGTGGTTATTATTATATATTATTTTATGATATTCCAGCTCTGTTTAATAAGGCATTTATCTTAGGTTTTCGACCTCTAAATTTAATATATAAATCCATAGGATCTTGTGTTCCACCTTTAGATAAAATGTTGTCTTTGAATTTTGAAGCAATGCTTTTATTAAAGATTCCTTTTTCTTTAAAATATTCGAATGCATCAGCATCTAATACTTCAGCCCATTTGTAACTGTAATAACCAGAGGAATAACCACCTTGAAAAATGTGTGAGAAACTTGTNCTTGTACATGTTACATTTAAATCCTTGATGAAAGTGAGTTTTTTAAGAATCTTGTGTTCATATTCTTTTACACTTTTGATTTTTATTGGATTAATATTATGCCAGTTCATATCTAAAATGGCTAAACTTAATTGTCTCAGAGTTTGACTAGCTTGATTGTAATTAGCACTCTCCTTTATTTTATTTATTAATTCTATTGGAATTAATTTCTTGGTTTTATAATGAAATGCGAAAATATTCAAAGCTTCCTCTTCGTAACACCAGTTTTCAAATATTTGACTAGGTAATTCTACAAAATCCCATGAAACATTCGTCCCTGATAAGCTTTTGAACTTTGTATTTGCTAAAATTCCGTGCAATGCATGTCCAAATTCGTGAAATAAAGTTGTTACCTCATTAAAAGTTAATAACGAGGGTTTATTTTTTATAGGTCTAGTGAAATTACAAACAATTGAAATATGTGGTCTTTGATTATTATTTTTAAAAATATATTGAGGCTTATATGAAGTCATCCATGCACCTCCACGTTTACCTTTTCTAGGGTGAAAGTCTGTGTAAAGAAGTGCTATAAAATTATTTTTTTCGTCTTTAACTTCATATGTGTTTACTTCATCATTATATGTATCAATAGTTGAATTTTTTTTAAAGTTTAAACCATACAATTTATTGCTTATCTCAAAGGCACCATTTAAAACATTGGTTAAACTGAAATAAGGTTTTAACTTCTCTTGATCAACATCATATTTGTGTTTCTTGTACATTTCTGTATAAAAACTTATGTCCCATTTTTCCAAATTATCAATATTATCTATAGATTTTGCATAATTTTCCAACACTTTAAATTCCTTTTTTGCTACAGGTTTAACTTTTTCAACTAAACCCTCTAAAAAATTCATGACATTTTTTGTGTTTTTTGCCATTCTTTCTTCAAGAACATATTCCGAATAAGATTTATAACCTAAAAGTATTGCTTTTTGATACCTAAGATTAATAATTTCAAGAATTACCTTTTGATTATCAGATTCATTATTTTTAAAAGCTCTTTGACCAAAAGCAATTGTAATTTCTTTTCTTAATGAACGATTTTTACAATAAGTTATAAGTGCAGAAAAACTAGGATAATCAAGAGTGAATAACCATCCTTTTTTATTTTTTGACTTCGCTAGCATTTTAGCTGCTTCTTTGTGGTCGTGAGAAAGACCATCTAGTTTTTTTTCATCAGAAATAAGTAGCTCGTATTCATTTGTTTCCTTTAGTAAATTTTGACCAAAATTCAGTGAAAGTTTACCTAACATTATATCTAATTTCCTTAGCTTATTTTTATCTTTATTTGACAAATTTGCTCCGTTTCTTAGAAATGACTTGTAGGTATTCTCTAATAAGGTGTTTTCTTCATTTGACAAACTATTTTTATCTGTTAAATTATAAACAGTTTTTACCTTTTTATATAACTTATCATTTAGTAAAATATAATTTTTTAATTCACTTAGTTCTGGAGATAAGGTGACTGCAATATCTTGAATTTCTTTAGATGTTTCAGCTGCATTAATATTAAAAAAAATTGATGTTATTCTGTCTAACTTTAAGCCTGAATAATCTAGTGCTTCGATTGTGTTTTTGAATGTAGTATTCTTATTACTTAAAATAGTGTCAATTTCAGATTTTAATTCATTAATACCATGTCTGATTGAAGTTAAATAATCAGAATTTTTTATTTGATTAAAAGGTGCATAATCAAAATCACTAAATAAAACATTCATATTAATTATAAAGTTTTTGAAGAATCTATTACTTTCTTTTCTAAACCAGATTTGTATTGGTCTATTTTTGTTGCAATACTTTTATCTGTTAAGGCTATTATTTGTGCTGCCAATATACCAGCATTCTTAGATGCATTTAGTGCAACTGTGGCAACCGGTACTCCATTAGGCATTTGTAAAATAGATAAAATTGAATCCCAACCGTCCAATGAATTACTAGATTTGACAGGAACACCGATAACAGGCAGAGTTGTAATCGAGGCTACCATTCCAGGAAGATGTGCTGCTCCACCAGCTCCCGCTATAATTACTTTTATCCCTCTTTTTTTTGCACTTTCTGCATATTCAAACATTTTTTTTGGAGTTCTGTGCGCTGAAACTATATCAACCTCAATTTTAATATTAAATTCTTGTAAAATATCTATAGCACATTGCATCACAGGAAGGTCACTTTTACTACCCATTATAATTCCTACTTGTATCATAATTTATTTACTTATTACTTTTATTGATTCTCTTATTTTATCAGCTAACTTTTTAGCTTTATTTAAATCTTTATTTACTAATGTAATATGCCCCATTTTTCTATTAGGCTTAGTTTGCTTTTTACCGTAAATATGAATGCTTGCCCCTTCTGTTTTGAGAACATCTTCAATTTTTTCATAAATAACATCACCTGTGTGATTTTGCTCTCCTACTAAATTTAACATAATTCCTGGTATCTTAATTGATGTACATCCTAAATCTAAATTTAAAATAGATCTTAAGTGCTGTTCAAATTGCGATGTTATACAGCACTCTATGGTGTGATGGCCAGAATTATGTGGTCTTGGTGCAACTTCGTTAATTAATATTTCATCATTATCAGTTAAAAATAGTTCAATAGCCAATAATCCTATATGTTTAAAGACTCTTGAGGTTTTTAATGCAATATTAATTGCTTTTTTATTTATTTCATCAGAAATCTGAGCTGGACAAATTACTTTATCAACTAAATTAGCCTTATTAAATTCCATTTCTACGGTTGGAAAGTTAATTTCTTGACCTTTATTATTTCTTGCTATTATGATTGAAAGCTCTTTTTTTATGTGAACCTTATCTTCTATAATACATTCAATATTTGGTAAATCTTTTAGGTCTTCGGATTTATTTATAACTTTTACTCCTTTACCATCATATCCAAACCTGGCACTTTTCCATACAAATGGAAACTTGCATTTTTCAGTCTCAGCCTCAGTAATTAACTCTTTGGTGTTTTTGAAAGTCTTGAAATATGATGAAGGTAATTTATTACTTAAATAAAAATTCTTTTGAATTGACTTATTTTGTATAGTTTTAATATTGATTGAAGAGGGGTATACCTTGATTCCTTCTTTTTCTAATTTTTCTAAAGCATCAGTATTGACATTTTCAATTTCTATTGTCAATACATCAACAGTTTTACCAAAATTGTAGACATCATCATAACTTAAAAGATCTCCGATTATAAAATCTTTAACTAATTTACTGCATGGAGCATCAGCATTTGAGTCCATAATTTTACAGCTAATATTTAATTTATTAGCTTCATTAATCAACATTTTTCCAAGTTGACCACCACCTAAAATCCCTAGTCTGTTATGTGTGGTATAAAAGTTCATTTCTTTTTTGTATATGCAAAAATACGTTTTAAAATTAAATCAAAAAATAGATTAACCTTTTCAATTGATTATATTTGTTTTTTTAAATTACATAGTAAATAAAAGATGAAAAATATCGTGCTATTTGGTCCTCCTGGGGCAGGAAAGGGAACTCAGGCTGAGTTTTTAAAAACTAAATTTAATTTATTTCATATTTCTACTGGAGATGTTTTTAGATTTAATATCAAAAACAGCACTCCTTTAGGACTAATGGCAAAATCATTCATGGATAAAGGAGATTTAGTCCCTGATGAAGTCACCATCAATATGTTAAACGAAGTTGTAAGAAATAATTTAGATTCAAACGGATTTATTTTTGATGGTTTCCCAAGAACAAACAACCAGGCAGAAGCACTGGATAAATTAATGGCAGAAAATGATTCTACTATTAGNGCGATGATAGCTCTTGAAGTTGATGATGAGGTATTAATTTCTAGACTCNTAGAAAGAGGAAAAACTAGTGGAAGAGTTGATGATTCGAATAAAGATATAATTCAAAACAGAATTTCAGAATATTATAAAAAAACAGCAATTCTTAAAAATTTTTATTTGAAAAAAAATAGATATTTTGGAGTTAACGGAGAAGGTGGTATTAAAATTATCACAGAAAGATTGAGCAATGTAATTGAATCATTGTAATTATAAATTATGACAGAAGGAAACTTTGTTGATTATGTTAAAATATTTGTAACCTCTGGAAATGGAGGTAAAGGGTCTGTACATTTACATAGAGAAAAATATATTACTAAGGGAGGACCTGACGGTGGCGATGGAGGTAGAGGTGGACATATTATTTTGAGAGGTAACTCTAATTATTGGACGTTATTACATCTTAAATTTAAAAGACATTTTAAAGCGGAGCATGGTGGACATGGTAGTAAAAGTAGAAGTACTGGAGCTGATGGATCTGATGTTTTTATTGATGTTCCATTAGGAACTGTTGTCAGAGATTCGAANACAAATGAAATTATTTTTGAAATCACGAATAAGGGTGAAGAAAAAATAATTTGTAAAGGTGGTAAAGGCGGTAGAGGAAATTGGCATTTTAAATCTCCAACAAACCAAACTCCAAGGTATTCCCAGCCTGGAATCCCACTTGAAGAAAAACAAATCACTTTAGAATTAAAAGTTCTGGCTGACGTTGGGTTAGTAGGATTTCCTAATGCTGGAAAATCAACACTTCTTTCTGTGATAACATCTGCAAAACCAAAAATTGCAGATTATGAGTTTACAACTTTGAAACCGAATTTAGGAATTGTTAAATATAGAGACTACAAGACTTTCGTTATGGCAGATATTCCTGGAATTATTGAAGGTGCTGCAGAAGGAAAGGGACTGGGGCATTATTTTTTAAGACACATTGAAAGGAATTCTACTTTGCTATTTATGATTCCAGCTGATGCTAATAGCATAAAAAAACAATATCATATTCTTTTGAGTGAACTTAAAAGATATAATCCGGAGATGTTAGATAAAAATAGATTAATTGCGATAACAAAATCTGATTTATTGGATGAAGAGTTAACCCAAGAATTAACTTTAGAATTAGATAAAGATTTAAATATAGATTATATATTTATATCATCATTAACTAATAGGGGGAATAAATAATTTAAAAGATAAACTCTGGTTAATGCTTAATAATTAAAATAGATCAAATGAGAATCCATTTCATTGCTATTGGCGGAGCAGCAATGCATAATTTAGCGATAGCTTTAAAAATTAAAAAATATCATATTACAGGTAGTGATGATATCATTAATGACCCTTCAAAAACTAGATTAAAAGATTATGAATTATACCCTAGTGAATTGGGTTGGCATGAAGATCGTATTACTAAAGAACTTGACGCTATTGTGCTTGGAATGCATGCTCGGGAGGATAATCCAGAACTTCTAAAAGCTAAAAAACTCAATATTAAAATTTTTTCATACCCTGAGTTTATTTATGAACAAAGTAAATTAAAAACTAGAGTCGTTATTGGTGGTAGTCATGGTAAAACTACTATAACCTCCATGATATTACATGTAATGAATTTCTATGAAAAAGATGTGGATTATATGGTGGGTGCTCAACTAGAGGGATTTGATGTAATGGTAAAGCTTACTGAAGAGAATGATTTTATCGTTTTAGAAGGTGATGAGTATTTGTCATCTCCTATAGANAAAAGACCTAAGTTTCACCTCTACAAGCCAAACATTGCGTTAATTAGTGGTATTTCTTGGGATCATATAAATGTTTTTCCAACATATGAAATTTATAAAAAACAATTTGAAATTTTTGTAGAATCAATTGTAGAAGGAGGAAGTGTTACTTATAATTTGGATGATATAGACACCAATGAAATTGTAAATAACACAAATAGAAGTATAAGAAAATTTGATTATTCAATGCCTGATTTCAATATAAGAGATGGTGTAACATACCTACAAACAATTGAAGGAGAATTACCTTTAGAAATATTTGGCAGGCATAATTTGAGTAATCTTATGGGTGCTAAATGGATATGTCAACAGATGGGTGTAGATGAAGATGATTTCTTTCAGGCCATTAGCTGTTTCAAAGGAGCTAGTAATAGACTTGAAAAAGTCTGTTCAAAAAACAATTCATTTATATTTAAAGATTTTGCCCATTCTCCAAGTAAGGTAGAAGCTACAGTNAATGCNATGAAAGATCAATTCGACAAACACAAAATTATAGCATGTTTTGAATTACANACATTTAGCAGTCTTAACTCTGATTTTATTAATGAATATAAAGATACTCTTAGNAATGCAGATATTGCTATTGTTTATTTCTCAAAGAAAANCTTGGAATCTAAAAAAATGAGTAATATTGAATTTAGTGATATAGTCAAAGCTTTTAATAACAATGACTTGATTGTGTTCGACGATTCTTCAAAATTTAAAGATTATTTAAGCTCTATGGATTTTGATAATTCAGTGTTATTGATGATGAGTTCTGGCAATTTTGGAAATATTGATTATGATGATTTACAAAAATTATTATTAAATTGAGTTTATGATATTAGTATATACTCCCAAGATAACAAGAAGAATTGAGTATATTTTCAAACATATTTTTATTAATATAATTGGACTAAAAGTAAATTTCACTTCAGAAGTTAATGAATTTGTTTCTTTTGAAGGACCGAAATTATCATATGCTCCTAAAAGACTCTCCAATGAATTTTATATTAAAAGCAATTCAATTTTATTAGAACAAGGCTTCTCAGATATTGAAATTGATATAAAAAATTGGGATGACTCTAAGTGTTTCTTTCATAATGAAAATGGAAGTATTCCATTTGATATTTTTGCGGCTTCATTTTATCTTATTTCAAGATATGAAGAGTATTTACCACATTTAAAGGATGTTTACGGAAGGTTTNCCCACCAAGAGTCAATAGCCTATAAGAATAATTTTCTTGAAGACCCAGTGATTGATATTTGGGCTTTTAAATTAAAAGAATCACTTTGTTCCTTTTTTCCTAATATTATTTTTGATGACAGAAAATTTAATTTAAAAACAATAATTGATGTCCCTAGTGTATACTATTATAAAAACAAAGGATTCCTGAGAACAATTGGAGGTGTTTTTACAGATTTAGTAAGGTTAAAGCCAAAAAATATTTACACAAGACTATTAGTTCTTTTTAGACTTCAAAAAGATCCTTACGATACATTTAATTGGATTATAAATAAACAAAAACAAGTTTCTGATAAATTCTTATTTTTTTTCTTAGTAGGAAAATTCTCTACTTACGACAAGAATATTAGTCTTGTTAAACAACCTTTTATAAATATTATTAAATTAGTTTCAGATTACTCCATAATTGGCCTAAAACTATCTTTTTTTGCTCTTAATAATCTTAATATTTTAAAAAAAGAAAAAGCTGATATTGAATCAATCACAAATAGAGATTTGACAATTAGTAGAAACTCTTTTTCAAAAGTAAATTTACCTGTTAACTATAGAAATTTAATCAAGCTTAATATTAGAGAAGACTATACTATGGGTTATGTAAACAAGATTGGTTTCAGGGCTAGTACATGTACTCCATTTTTATTTTATGATATAGATAATGATATTCAAACACCATTACTAATTAACCCTTATAATTTAATGGATTACTCATTACTTAACATAAACTCATTTTTAGATAAAAAAGAAAAAGTAATAGAAACTATCGAAAAAGTAAAATCTGTAAACGGAACCTTTACTAGTATTTTTCATAACTATTCTTTTAGCAACGATTCTAGGTGGAATAAATTCAAGGAAATATTTGATATTATTATTAACTCTAACAATGATGAACAAAAATTATAAAGATATTTTTTTTGATTTAGACCACACATTATGGGATTTTGATAAAAATTCAAAGTACACTTTTAAAAAAATACTTGTCGATAATAAAATTAATATTGATATAGATAAATTTTTAGAGTGTTACATTCCAATTAATACAGACTATTGGAAACTTTATAGGGAAAATAATATTTCAAAAGATAAACTTAGATACGGAAGATTAAATGATACTTTTAAACTATTGAACATAGAAATTTCAACTAAAATAATATATAAACTTTCTGACGATTATATTAAGTATCTATCATCATTCAATTTTTTAATTGATGAAACTATTCCAATACTAAAATATCTAAATAGTAGATATAAACTACATATAATTACAAATGGATTCCAAGAAGTACAAAATCTTAAATTAATAAATTCTGGAATTGACCATTTTTTTAAGACTATAACCAATTCAGAGATGGCTGGAGTAAAAAAGCCAAATCAAAAGATATTCCAACTTGCTATTAATAAGGCTAAAACTGATTTTAATTCATCTATTATGATCGGGGATAACTTAGAAGCAGATATTCATGGAGCTTTGAATGTAGGTATGGATGCAATTTTATTTAATTATCATAAAATCAGTGTCCCAAAAGGGGTTAATTCAATTGACAAACTAAACCAATTAAAGGATTACTTGTAATTGTTTAACTTAACATTTATTATATAATTATGAATAATAATTTCAATTACTACACTGGTGTTATTGGTTACCCTATTTTATTTGTATTATTAATATGGTTAGTATATTGGTTTGAATTCAAGTTTAATGTTAATTTAAAAATTTATGGAATTCAACCAGGTAAACTTGAAGGTCTAATTGGAGTTTTTTTTAGCCCCTTTTTACATTCATCTTTAAAACATTTATTTAATAACACTATTCCACTTTTTTTACTTAGTTCTGCTATTTTTTATTTTTATAAAAAAATCAGTTGGAAAATAATATTTTCCGGAATAATTCTATCTGGAATTTTAACCTGGATAATAGGAAGAGATTCAGTTCATATTGGAGCTAGTGGTTTAATTTATGTGTTAATTTCATTTATATTTTTCAAGGGAATTATCTCCAAAAATTTTAATTTAATGGCTTTATCTTTAATAGTTGTTTTTATTTACGGAAGTACAATTTGGTATATATTTCCAATTAAAGAAAATATGTCCTGGGAAGGCCATTTATCTGGTTTTTTAGTCGGAATTTTATTAGCATTTATATTTAAAAAAAATATTCCACCCAATAAAACTTATAATTGGCAAAATGAGAATTATGATACTACTGATGACCCTTTTTTACAACAATTTGATAAAGATGGAAATTTTATTGAAAAAGATGAATTATAACCTTTGTCTAACTAATTCATACAGGAAGATTCCACAGGCTACCGAGACATTTAAAGACTCTATCTTTCCATACATTGGTAGCTTTGCTTTATAGTCAGCAAGTTTTAATATTGAAGGAGTAATTCCTCTTCCTTCAGCCCCCATAATTATAGCACATGAATCTTTGAAATCCACATCATATATTGTGTCTTCAGTTTTTTCAGTAGCAGCAATAATCTTTATATTATTTGCTTGCAAATAAAAAACAGCATCTTTTATGTGATCAACTTTACAAATAGGAATATTAAAAACTCCACCTGCGCTAGTTTTAATTGTGTCTCCATTTATTGGAGCAGAAGATTTTTTCTGTATGATGATTCCATCAACTCCACTACATTCTGCAGACCTTATAATTGCTCCAAAATTTCTAACATCATTTACTTGATCCAGTAGGAGGTAAGTAGATTTTTTGTTTAAAGATTCNACCTTTTCAATCAGTTCTTCAATCTCGTAAAATTCAATTGGAGAAATTGAAGCTACAACTCCCTGATGATTTTTATCTGTAAGTCTGTTTAATTTTTCTACTGGAACATAACTTGCTTTAATAGATTTAATTCTAAGAAGTTTTTCTAATTCACTAGATAACTCACCACTGAGTCCATTTTGTAAAAAGACTTTATCTATAGTCTTATTGGCTCTTATTGCTTCAATAACTGTTCTTATTCCAAATATTTTAGTTTCTTTTTCCATTTAGTTATTTATTAGAAATGATTCAATAGATTCACTATTATTTCCAATTATCAATACTTTTGGGTCATTTAAAACCCTAACAGATTTTGTGTTTCCTTTAGTATACAAACCTGTAGCGTTTGGACTTAAACAGTAATATCCGTCTTTATTATTTGAAAGTAATACCAATGCAAATGGATTATCTAATCTAGGAGTCTCCACTTCAGTATTGTAAATATTACCACTTATAATAACATCTTCATATCCGTCTTTATTATAATCAAATACATCACTAGATAATATTGGAATAGTTTGAGCTAAATCTGGAAGTTTTATCTTTTTAAAGCTAGAATCACCATTATTAATTAAAATATATGACTTTAAATCTGTTACTTCTCTCATATATGAAGTATTAATTTTATCTCCATAAATATCTTGTAAACTTGAATTAGCAAACTCTGTGAACGTAGGAATTTTTTCAGCTATAAATGGCATTTGTTGTGTTGAACACTCCTTTCCTCTAAGTGGTACATACTTATTCTCATATTCATAACTTAGAACTAAATCATGAGTTCCATTATTATCAAAATCATCAGCATAAATTCGAAGAGGTTTTTCAGCACTTGTTTTAAACTTTATATTGCTACCAATATTTCCAACGACATAGTCTTTTAATCCATCGTTATTTATATCAGTCTCTTGGATGTTAAACCACCAACCAAATAGAGTGTTTAAATCACTTTTTTCAGAGATATCTTTAAATACTCCTTCATTGTTTTTGAAAATTCCAATATGTGTCCATTCTCCCACAACAATGAAGTCTTCCCATCCATCATTATCAAAATCAGTAGTTATAATCTTGTTTACAATACCAAAATCTTCTAATTCTGGTGCGATTTTGTTACTTACATTATTTAAAATTCCATTATCATTTTCATATATAATTGATGGCTCATGTAAAGGATATTTTTGGGGTTTTATTCTGTTGCCTACTATTATATCATAATCTCCATCTTTATCATAATCAATTTTTGATATACTTTTTCCACTAATAGTGTAGTTGTTTAGATCATCTTGTTTTGATTTTTTGAAATTGCCGTTTCCATCATTTATGTATAATCTATCTGTTAAATCTGTAGACCTTTCATTAAATTCAGAGCCACCACTAACTACAAATAAATCTTCATCTCCATCTGAATCAATATCAATCAATATAGATTCCATATCCTCATAATTAGAATCATCAATAAATACTTTGCTTGGTTTATAGACAAACTTCTTGCCGGTATTTAAATATATTTTACCGCTATTACCTTTACTTCCTCCAATATAAAGATCCATTAAACTATCATTGTTTATATAACCTTTTGTTATAAAAGGCCCTAGAGTAGATTGTTTATACGGAAGTAATATTTCTTTCTCAAAATCATTAAAATAATTTTCATTATGATTATAGTCTATAATATTTGTTTTTTCAAAAACTTTAGCCTTGATAGAATTTATGTCCTTAATATTTTTAGCGTCATTTTCATTAAAAACAATTGTTTGATTAATATTATTCAAATATTTAACTTCAGATTTTCCTGAATTCCAAAGGACCTCGACTGAATCTATACTATTTTTTTTACCCAAGCCAAAGTGAATATCTTCATCTACAGAAGATAAATATCCCCTTACTCTTTTCGATTCTTTTGTTTTATAATTACCATCGTAACTTATTGTAACCTTAGCGAAGCTTTCTGAAAGAAGTCCGTTTAATTTTATTTTTAAGAAGTTTCCTTTATTATTTTCAATTGAGTTGTTCTTAAATAAAAATGCTTCTTGATCAATATTATTTATAACTAGATCTAAATCTCCGTCATTATCTAAATCTGCATATGCAGCTCCATTTGAGAAAGAGGGTTGATTTAAATCTGAGTAGGAGGTAACATCTTTAAATTTTAAAGTACCATTATTTTCATAAAGAATATTTGCAAGTTTCTCAGATGGAAGCATATTGTACAAGTCTTCTTTAATTTTTAGAGGAACTTTGTTATTATATTGCTGTTTAATTTTATTAATTCTTATTCTTGAGTCGTTATCTGAAGCATACTTTCTATATCCGTTAGTAATATAAATATCTTCATTTGAGTCATTATTGTAATCAAAGATCAATCCTGCCCAAGACCAGTCTGTCTTAGATAATCCAGAAACCTGAGCAATATTATGAAATTTAGACCCTCCCATATTTAATTGTAATGAGTTAAACATATACTGATAGGGTAAGTTCAGTTTCTTAGTTAAAAGGTCAAAATTAGAAACACTCATCGAGGCCATCAGGGTCTTAGATCTAATATGATCACTTGATGCCATATCCAAAACGAATATATCCTTTAGGTTGTCATTATTGATATCAGCTATATCTACACCCATTCCAAAGAATGATACTTGTTTTGTGTTTTGTTTGATTTTATCTGAGAACGTTCCATTTTTATTATTTATATACATTGCATCTGGAACGTAATAATCATTAGCTATATAAATATCTAACCAATTGTCATTATTAATATCACTAATACATAAACCTAATCCAAAACTTGGCTTTAATAGTCCAGCTTTTTCAGTAATATTTATAAACTTTCCGTTTACTTGTTCGTATAGTTGACTAGAGTTTAATTTTAGCTTTTCTTTATCTTTAAGAATAGTATAGAATTGTAATGGATCTATCCCATAGTAACTGTTTTCATTCATAACTAAACAGTCTAAATCTCCATCTTTATCAAAATCAAAAAATGCGGATTGCGTACTAATCCCTTCATCATCTAAGCCATATTCTTGAGCTTGTTCTTTAAAAGTTAAATCTTTTTGATTAATGTAAAGTAAATTCTTTCTATCGTTTGCTGAACTTGGACCCCCTTGAGAAATGTAGATGTCCATCCACCCATCATTATTAACATCTGCTATTGCGACGCCACTTGACCATTTTTTATTTTCATTAATATTAGCATCTAAAGTTATGTCCTCAAATACTAACCCACCTTTGTTAACATATATCTTGTTTTCAGTTTGATTTGCGCTTAATATAATGTCTTTTAAGCCATCATTATTGAAATCTGCTACACCAACACCAGAACCATTGTAAAAGTAGTCGTAATCAAACAAATTAGCTTTATTGTCAAAACTTGGTGTTATTTTATTGATAAAATCTATATTACTATGACTAGATTCTATCTTTTCAAATGAAGTATATATTTTTGAATCGTTTTTATCTACTGAATAGTCTGTATCATTTTTACACCCTACAAGCAATAATAAATTAATTGTTAATATGTGAAATAAATATCTCATCATTCAAAAATAAACATAAAAAAAAAGAGCTTTATAAAATAAAGCTCTTTTTTTTGATTGAATATCAGTTTCTTACTGCTCGCAAACTGCGATTGGTAATAATCCTACAATAGTACCACCTGTTTCAGACTCGTACGCTACAACACCATTTGGTGCTATAATTTGTACTGAAATCTCACCATAGACATCTCCTGGGAAATTCCATATAGCGGATTGAGTTCCAGCTGGAATGTTTACTGTTGTAGTAGCAGTGTATCCATCACTAGTAGGTGTACATTCGAAATCAAATGAACCCCATTGAGAACACATAGCTACAGAAGTTACAACTCCATCCATATCGATAGTAAGACCTGCGCCACCATCTCCAGCTTCTGTAGTTTGCCATCCATCTCCGTAAGAATCAAACATATTAATCGTGTAATCTCCAGACATTGGAGAACATGTTAATAATGCATTGTATTGGAAAGGAGATGAGAAAAACCCACCAGTAATAATACCTGCAGCTGAACTAGCTCCAAATACTCTACCATCTGTTAATACTAGCTCTAACTTTACAACAAAGATATCGCCAGGATTGTATCCAGTTTCTGGATCTAAAGGTAATCCTAGAGCAGCAGCAGCATCACCAAAGGCCATGTTTACTTGTGTTCTTGGAAGACCTACTGGTCCAGGTGAGAATTCACTAGCAGGAATAGTTTGCACTAATACCTCACCTGTTGCAGGTGTAGTAAAATCTGTTGTTAAATCTCTTAGNTCAACTAAGACTCTAACTTCCTGTAGTAAGCCACCATCTTGCTCATCTTGCTCTTCAATAGTTACACTAAATAAACTATTAGGATCAGATGCATTNAGTAACTGACTATCTACAGAAATAGTTCTAAGGATTGCTCCAGTTTCGTAATCTAATACTGTATCAATTGTGTTTTCACTGTCTTGACAAGAGAAAGACACCATTAATAAAGAACAGATTAAAATTTTAAATATGTTTTTCATAGTTTCTTGTTTTTAAAATTAGTTAGCAGGATTTATCGCGCCGTTATCCCAGAATACTTGAGTGTTATTATCACCTCTTTGTACTATATTNGGATTTGCGCTAATTTCACTACTAGGGTATGTTCCTGTTCTTGGGAAAAGTCCTGATTCAGCTGGATCAGAAAGAGATCTCTGTAGAGTTCTCGGGTATCCAGTTCTTCTCATGAAGTTCCAAGCATCATTTGCACCACCATATATAGCTACAAAATATTCTTCACCTAAAATGTCTAATTTATCTTTTTCAACTGGCCATCCAAAACCATCTAGAGCACTAGATGCAGGAGCCGCGTTAAATTCAGCCACTTTGTTAGAAACATATTCAGCAACCCATGCAGCAGAAGGAGCATTAGCAACATCAGCATCAGCATCAACTGATCATTGCAGTTACTTTCGCCATTGATTGGTTCATTCCTTGTTCTAGGTAAGTTGCAGCCATAGCTGTATCACCTTGCCACATTGCAGCTTCAGCTTTCATAAATGAAACATATGAAGATAAGTAGATTGGCCATATTCCGGCACCACCACCACCAGCACCTTGTTGTACAGCACCTGTTGGTAATGCAGCTAAAGATCCATCATATATTTGAACATCTGGTTGGTTATCAAAACTACCACCTGCAGGGTAAACTCCTACAGCTGTTCTAGTAAAGTTATCTGGAGGTGTTCCTTCATCGTTTCCGTGAGCTCTACCCCAGTATCCACCTATATTTGAACACCAAGTACTTTCGTCAGGTGTAAATTGTAGATGAGTTGGTGTTAACTGTAATGAACATTGTAATGTTTCTCCATCTTCATTCGTGTTAGAAAAATCTAACGGGAATAAGTATGCAGCACCACTTAAATATAGTGGACTATCATTACCTGGTGTGTTCCATGTCTGTCTGTAGAAATAGTACTTTCTTCTAGGATCTCCTAAACGAGCTTCCGTTCCCGGTTGCCAGTTGTCAAAGAATAGATTTCTGTAATCTTCAGCAGAACCAGCCATATGACCCATTAACCAAGATGATTGGTAAATGTTAGCACCAGACGTAGTATAGTCAGAACCATACCATGGGTGTCTTGTATCAGGTTGTAATTCTTGATCTCCGTATTTAAACTCGAAATCATCTGCAGCAGACTCTATAACATTAGTTTGAGCTAATGCAGCAGCATAGTTACCAGTTGTTAAGTTATAACGCATTATTAAAGTGTTGTGTAATTTAACCCACTTAGAGATGTCTCCTCCGTAGAATAAATCATCACCACCACCAGCAGTACCTAAGTATCCAGCAGCTTCATCTAACATTGCACGTGCTGCAGCGTAAACATCCGCATCATCATCAACTGATGGAGAAGGATATTCAGCAGCATTAACAGCTTGACTCCAAGGAATATCTCCTAAAGAATCAACTAGACCCATCATAACGTGAGATTGCATTATTTTTGAAACTCCCATATGGAAGTCTAATAATCCATCTGTATTCAGGCCTTCAATAGCAGCGATATCTGGCATCATAGATGCATATAATTGATACCAAGCACCACTTACAGTACCACCACCAAAGTTATTGTAATAGTTTCTACCAAACATATTTGAGATTCTACCTAGT